>Ga0207774_100039_pt1 | contig 141181 bp, 140 predicted proteins | sample TtaePargueraPR_13_FD_187754 | JGI IMG/M metagenome (GOLD analysis project Ga0207774, IMG submission 187754) | Aerobic enrichment media microbial communities from Bioluminiscent Bay, La Parguera, Puerto Rico - Tt and M2 (2) (SPAdes) | ecosystem: Environmental > Aquatic > Marine > Unclassified ... | reverse complement strand
ACGCCACCGGCACCAGGAGAACCGGCGCACCCGCAGCGACACGCGGCGAACCGACCTCCACCCCGAGCGGACAAAACGGTCAGCCGAACCGGACTACCAGGGATCAACACCCTCTGACGGATTGAGGTCGGTCATCATCCCAAGCGAACGCACCCATCAGTGTCCGTCGCTCAGCAACAGTGCGGACCGTACAAATGATCCACTCCATCAGCCGTATAGCGGCGGCGGCGATCAGCGACCTTTGTCCTGGCGGCTGCGCGCCAGGAGGTAGCCGGCGTAGGCGGCCAGCGCCACGGCTGCCAACGCCGCAGGCGGGCCGATCAGCGCGCCGGCCCGCTCACGGGTGCCCATCACGGCTCCGAAGGAGCGGTCAGCCATCACCGACCAGCGGGACCGCCAGGACAGAGCCGACCCGATCGAGAGCGCGGAACCGATGGACAGCACCGATCCTGCGGAGCCGACGCTGCCGACGGAGGCGATCGAGCCGACGCTGCCGATGGACAGCACCGAGCCATGGGATCCGATCGACAACAGCGAGTCGGTGGACCACAACGACAGCCATGACGAGCCGGTAGCTTTCATGGGGAGAGTATGCGCCCCCTGCTTTCACAGGTCGTCGGGCAGGACCCGGAACGCCGTGTGCCCGCTCAATGGACGGATGGCCCGAAAATCCCGCCGATCCAGTGTCAACACCGCGTCCGTCTCGTACTGCTCGGCAACCACGACATTCACGGCGTCCGTGAGATCCAGGCGCAGTGCCGCGTACCGTGACTGGACGGTACGGGCTCCGCGCAGCACGGTCGCGGTCACCTCCGGGACCAGGACCCGCAGGTTCCGCTCCTGCCCCAGCAGCCAGTCCTGCACCGCGTGGGCCGTCCTGCGGTCCACGTTCCGAGTGGCTGTGTTGGCCGACAGCTGAACGCTGACGGTGACGACGGAACCCCTGGTCCCCCAGGGTTCCGTCGAGTCCTGTCGCGTCGGGAGGTGTGGGCTCACCCGCGAGGACATCCGCACCATCAACAGGTGCTGGAGGCTGCCGTCAGCGCAATGCTCGGCTGGGGCGAGACCGGTCAGTCGCTGTAGTGGTACCGGGCCTTAATGATCTTCACTTCCTTCTCGTCGGCCCGGTACACGAGGCGGTGTTCGTCATCGATCCGCCGTGACCAGTAGCCGGACAGGTCGCCTTTCAGGGGTTCCGGCTTGCCGACGCCGGTGAACGGGTCACGCTGAATCTCGCCGATCAGGCGGGTGATCCGGCGCGCCTTCTTCCGATCCGAGGCGAGCCAGAAGAGCAGGTCTTCCCATGCGTCGGGATCAAAGTTGACCCCCCTCACTCCTCGCCCCCGGCCATCTCCCGTAGCTCATCCATGGTCTTGGCGATCGAAGGGCCGCCCGCTCGGTCCCGGGCGACGGCTTCCATGAGCCGCCTCGCGTTCGCGGGAGACCGAAGCAGGTACACGGTCTCTTGCCAGGCGTCGTAGTCGTCCGCCGACATGAGCACCACGTCCCCGCTGCGCGAGCTGATGCGGATCGGGTTGTGGTCGTCGTTGACCCGCTCGATGAGGGGGAACAGGCGCTGCCGCGCCTCGCTTGCGCTGATGGACATGGTTGCGCTCCCTCCAGCCGGTACAGGAATACCGTACCACTAGCGTACCTAAAACCTGTACGACTTTGGTTCGCTGAATGGTGCAGCGCGCGGTGGATGCCGGGCTGGCGTCGAGGACGCGTGCGAGGCGGCGCTTCAGGCACCAAACCCGGCGATAGCGCGGCGTGACGGTTGGCCAACCGGGCGACGTGCTTGCGTCGTCGGGGTCAGTTGCCGGTGCCGAGGTTGGCCATCATCGCGGCCGGGTAGCGGTCGCCCCGTGCCGAGCCGGCCGGCACGGCCTTCTCGATCTCGGCCAGGTCGTCCGCGGAAAGTACCAGGTGGGCGGCGGGCAGGGCCTCGGTCAACCGATTGCGGGTACGGGTGCCGACGAGCGGGACGATGTCGCCGCCCTGGGCTGCCACCCACGCGATCGCCAGTTGGGCCACGGTGCAGCCCTTCTCCTCGGCCACCCGCCGCAGCGCCTCCACCAGGGCCAGGTTGTGTTCGACGTTATCGCCCGAGAACCGTGGCATCCGGCTGCGGTGGTCACCCGGTCGCGCTTCGGTGTTCTGCCAGTGGCCCGAGATCAGGCCTCGGCTCAGGACGCCGTACGCGGTCATCCCGACGCCCAGTTCCCGTAGCGTCGGCAGCACGTCGGCCTCCACCCCGCGCGAGATCAGCGAGTACTCGATCTGCAGGTCGGCGACCGGGTGCACGGCGTGCGCCCGGCGGATCGTCTCGGCGCCCACCTCGGACAGTCCCACGTGCCGCACGTACCCGGCTTCGATCATGTCTTTGATCGAGCCCACCGTCTCCTCGATCGGCACGTCCGGGTCCAGTCGTGCCGGCCGGTAGATGTCGACGTAGTCGACGCCCAGCCGGGTCATCGAGTGAATCAGGAAGTTCTTCACCGCCGCCGGCCGGCTGTCCTGCCCGAGAAAACCGCCGCCCGGCGCGAGCAGCGCCCCGAACTTGACGCTCAGCACGTAGCTGTCCCTCGGCCGACCGCGTAGCGCCTCAGCCAGCAGCATCTCGTTGTGCCCGGTGCCGTAGTGGTCGCCGGTGTCGATCAGCGTGAGCCCCGCGTCCAGCGCCGAATGTACGGTCGCGATGCTCTCGGCGCGGTCGGAGACGCCGTACACGCCGCTGGTCATCCCCATCGCACCCAGACCCAGCGCGCCGACGGCCGGACCAGTCGTTCCCAAGGTTTGTTTCTGCATGTGCCTACCCTGCTTCCGCCAGCGGACGGCCGGTAGCGGAGCGTTTATCGTGGGAGCGCCGCTCCCTGCCTCGTCCCTCGCGCGTGGGGCAGCCGCAGAGGAGCATGGAGACCATGCAGCGTGAGCAGCTCGCCGACTTCCTGCGCCGCCGCCGCGAGGCAATCCGCCCCGCCGAGGTGGGCATCGCCGTCGGCCTGCGCCGCCGCATCGCGGGCCTGCGGCGCGAGGAGGTCGCGATGCTGGCCGGCATGTCGGTGGACTACGTCGTACGCCTCGAGCAGGGCCGCAGCAGCCAGCCCTCCACGCAACTGCTCGGCGCCCTGGCCCGCGCCCTGCGGCTGTCCGAGGACGAACGCGACCACCTGTTCCACCTGGCCGGCCACCAGCCCCCGCCCGCCGACGGCGTGGCCCGCCTCGCCCGCGCCGGCCTGGTCCGCATGCTGCACCTGCTGGGCGACACGGCGGCGATGGTCGTGTCCGACCTGGGGGAGGTGCTGGCGCAGAACGCGACCGCCAAGCTGCTGACCGGCGACCACACCGGGTTCACCGGTGATCGGCGGTATCTCGCCTATCGCTGGTTCGCCGAACCCGACTCCCGCCCTGTCCACCCGCCTGCGGAGCAGGAGCGTCATTCCCGCCAGCTGGTGGCCGACCTGCGGGCCGTCGCGGGCCGACGCTGCGACGATCCGACGGTGACCGGCCTGATCGCCCGGTTGCAGGCAGCAAGCTCCGAGTTCCGCCGGCTGTGGGCCGAGCACGAGGTCGGCACCCGGCGGGCGGATCGCAAGACGTTCGTGCACCCCCGCGTCGGGCCGATCGTGCTGGACTGCGAGACGCTGGTGACTCCGGATCTGGGTCAGGAGCTGGTGGTGTTGACACCGGCCGACACCGAGTCCCGCGAGCGCCTCGACCTACTGCGGGTGCTGGGCGTCGAAGAGTTCCCGGTCAGCTGACCGGCCGGGTCGCCACCGGCTGGGCCGAGGGCGTGAGCTGGAAGCCTGCCGGTTGACGCTCGGTCGTGGCGGCCAGTTCGGCGACCGTGGCGGCCGGGGTGGGGATCAGCGGGGTGGTGGCCAGCCAGGCGTAGATTTCCGGCAGGCTCAGGCCCGGCGGGACCGCTCCGACGAATGCCTCGAAGTACAGCGGGGTGTTGGGGCCGATGCGCCAGCTCTCGGCGAGGCCGCCGACGTCGACGGTGTCGAAGCCGAAGTCGTCGATCAGCTCGGTGACCTGTGCTTTGGCGGCGGGGTCGTCGCCGGTGATGGGCAGGGCGGTGCGGTCCGGGGCGTCGGCCGGACGGGCCAGTTCGCGCAGCACCCTGCCGTTGACGTCGTGGAACGCCTTGACCACCGATGAGCTGGACAGGAACCGTTGCACGAGTTCGCTGGAGGTGAGTTCGTCGGCGTCGAGCTCCGGGCGCGCCCAACCCGTCACGGCCGGCGCGTAGTTCATGGTGTCGATCACCGTCTTGCCGGCGAGCGCCTCCTGTGGCAGTTGCTCGTAGTTGGCCAGCGGGATGGTCGCGACCACGAGGTCGCCTGCCTGCGCCGCCCCGGTCGGGGTGGCGGCGCGGGCGAGTGGACCGAGCTCGGCGACCAGGTCGCCGAGGCTCTCCGGCCCGCGCGAGTTGCTGATCACCACGTGCCAACCGGCGCCGACCGCGCTGCGGGCGATGGCGGAGCCGATGTTGCCGCTGCCGATGATGCCCAGCGTTCCTGCCATGTGACGACTCCTCCGTAAGGGGATGAAAGGGCTGCCGTGGCTACGCTAGGAGCTGCCATTGATGTGAGGTCTCGACGATGTGGTGGTGGTCATAGTGCGCATCGGAGAGCTGGCGGCCCGCACCGGTGCGAGCGTGCGGTCGCTGCGCTACTACGAGGAGCAGGGCCTGCTGACGGCCGACCGGGACTCGGCGGGCCGCCGCCGCTACGCCGAGACGGCCGTCGCCCGGGTGGCGCTGATCCGGCGAGGGTTCTCGGCCAGCCTGTCCAGCCGGGTGATCGCCGATCTGCTGCCGCTGCTCGAGGCCGAGTGCCTTCCTCGGTCACGAGCCCTGCTGGACGCCGAGCGGGAGCGGCTGGAGGCGCAGATCGCCGCGATGACCCAGGCCCGGGTCCGCCTCGACGAAGTCATCGCCATCGCCACAGATCCCACCTGGAGATGCGACGCACCCCCACGACATCACCAAAGGGCTTGATAGACCACATTGCGGGTGTTCGAAGCTGGTCAGTGGTTTCTCCGGACCGCATGCCACGCCGCGCCGAGCAGCGCGAGTATCCGGTACAGCGCGTACAGCGCCCACAGCACGGCCAGAAGAACACCGGTGAGGACGACCGCGCCTCCCAGGTAGCGGGTGCTCTCCACCATCCAGCCGCCGGCCAGCAGGACGGAGCCCACGACGACGGCCCAGACCAGGACGCGGCCGGCTTTGGTCAGCGAGACCCACATGCGGGCGATTCCGGCACCGCCTGGCTTTGTCAAGTCGTCGACCTGGGACTGCGGGGCGATGCTGTCGATGTCTCGGGCGGCGGCCCGGTCGGTCTCATGCGGCGACTCGCGCAGCACCGCCGACAGGGCGCGCAGGTCGGCCGGGTCGCGAAGCCGTCCGGTTCGCGGATCGCCGAGCAGCACCACGGGGCGCGGGAACCCGAGCAGCCAGGCCTTGCCGTAGCCGCGTGTCGCTCCCTGTGGCCGCACCACGGCTTTGCCGCCGTGCATGTCGTCGCGTTGGGTGCGATCACCGATCGCCCGAACGAGTTCCGTACCGGCGATCGTTACCTCGGCCTCAACGAGGTCGGTGGCATGGCTGAACAGCGTGACGAACTGGGCGTACGCGGCGACGACCGCGAGTAGGCCGAGTACCGCTACTACGGTGCCGAGCAACTCGTGCAGCCGGGCCGCGAAGCCGGTGAGCAGCAACGCGGGGACGACGGCGATCAGGTACCAGCCGACGAACAGCGGGAAGCGCCGCCGGTTCAGCCAGCGCTGCGTCCGCACGCCCGCTACGCCAGGCGGGAAGGCAGGAAGTGTCCTCCCGCCGCTCGACGGTTGCCGGGCCTCCTCGCTCGGCAGCATCAGGTTGAGGCGGTGGACCCGAATCTGGAGGCGGTCACCGGCCAGACCTGCCAGGTCGCGGATGAACTGCTTCTCCTCGATCTTCGGTTCGGCCAGGTCGAACAGCCGTACCGCTGGTCGTCCATCCACGGTGGCCTGAAAATCACCTGGAGCGTCCAGGCTGACGCCCGGGTCCGGCACCAGGTAGAGCGCGGGAATCGGCTTACGGTGACTCTGCCCGTCGACCTCCCGGTTCTGGATCACCACCATCGAGATCTCGGCCCACCGCAGGTCATGTCGGTACCGGCCGATCCGCACCGTCCAGCCGTCCCGGTCGACATCGACCCGAAACTCCTGCGACGCGTACTGAAGAAGGAAGGCCGCCATGAGCAGGGCGATCAGCGAGGTCACCCCGATACAGAGCCGACCGGACACCGGAACGCCGGCAGCGAACTGCAGGCTCACCAGGTAACAGCCGAGTCCACCCAGCGACGCGGCGAGAACCACCGCAAGCACCCGGGAGCTGACTGGACGGCGCAGACTCACCCATTCATCATCATCCAACCCGGCAACTCGCCGACCGCAGCTGGGCTGCCGCAGGGCGGACCGCCCGACGTGCCGATGAGCGTCCGTCAGCGGTCAGTGTGCCTCCACCGGCGGCTGGTAGCACATGTGCTACGGTCAGGTGTATGCATGAGGTCGGGCTGCGGGAGATGCGGCAGAACGCCAGCGACCTGGTACGCCGGGCGCAGGGTGGCGAACGCGTGACGATCACCGTCGCCGGGCGACCGGCAGCCGTACTCGGCCCGGTCAGTCCTCGTACCTGGCGCGAGTGGGACGACCTCGCGGGCGTGTTCGATCAGCCCACCGACCCAGGGTGGGCGGACGATCGGGACCTGCTCGACGGCGCCGTCACCGATCCGTGGGTTGAGCGGTGAGCCGCGGCATCCTCGACACCAGCGTCCTCATCGCCACAGATGTGACCCCGATCCCCGGCGAACTGGCCATCAGCGTCGCCAGCCTCGCCGAACTCCAGTTCGGTGTCCTGGTCGCGAAGACCGCCGAGGCCAGGGCTCTGCGGTTGGCGCGGTTGAGCGCCATTCAACGCCGGTTCGATCCGCTTCCCGTCGATGAAGCGATCGCCGACAGCTACGCACGGCTGGCCGCACGTGTCGTCGAGACCGGCCGCCAGCCGCGAGCCAGGGTGATGGACCTGCTCATCGCGGCAACCGCGCATGCCCATGACGCCGCCGTCTACACCCGCAACGCCGACGATCTCGCAGGACTCGACGACCTCATCACAATCCACACGATCTGACTCGAACGCGGCCACCAGCCCGTAGGTGTTCCGATCAGGATCAGGAAGTGTGGCCGGAGGAGCCGCACTTGCGATTCTCCGCCACCGCTGCCCGCCCATCGTCAGAATCGAACAGGCGATCGAGGTGGTAGTGCAGCACTGCGGTGGCCTCTTCCGGGGTGCGTTGGCCGACCAGGAGACTGGTGCCGAGACCATTGGCCAGGGCGATCAGCCGGCTCGCTTCGAGGGTGGGGTCCGCGTCGGGGGCCAGGGTGCCGGCGGTACGCGCCCGGGTCAGGGTGTCGGCGAGTTGTTGCTCCAGGCGGTCGACGCCACGGATGAAGGGTTGTTCGGCGACCTGGGGGTCGGTCATCGCCAGGACGGCGTAGGACGTGCCGACCAGGTGGAAGACGCGGCTGGGTTCGTCGGTCGGCAGGGCTTCGAGCAGGAACGCTTCGACGACCGCTCGCGGCGGTGGCGGGTCGGGGAGTCCGGCCAGGCGCTGCGCCCAACGGTGGTGGCTCTGCCCTTCCAGGTGCCGCAGGGCACCGATCAACAGGTGTTCCTTGTTCTGGAAGTAGTACTGCACGAGCCGGAGTGACACGCCTGCCTCGGCAGCGACCGAGCGCATGGTCACGGCGTGCAGGCCTTCCCGGCCGGCGAGCCGGACGAGGGCGTCGGCGATCTGGGCCCGCCGAACGGTGTGGTCGGTGGTCTTGGGCACCGCGGTCCCTCTCGTCGTGCTTGGTCTGACTACCCTATGCTGAGCTCTTCCTTGATACGGTTGTATCACTACGGGAGGGGCATGGCGCAGAAAAGGGCTGCCGATGTCGGTGCTGGGGTAGCAGCGAAGGCCGTGCTGGCGGTGGCGTGTGTCGCGCAGTTCATGGTGGTGCTCGACATCTCGGTGGTGAATGTCGCGTTGCCGTCGATCCGCGACGCGCTGCGGTTCGACGAAGCCAGCCAGCAGTGGGTGGTCAACGCCTACGCGTTGACGTTCGCCGGGTTCCTGCTGCTCGGCGGACGGCTGGCCGACTCGTTCGGGCACCGTCGCATCTTCCTGATCGGGCTGGTGCTGTTCGCCGGAGCGAGTCTCGTCGGGGGCCTGGCCGGCTCGGCGACGCTGCTGGTCGCCGCGCGCGCCGTGCAAGGGCTGGGGGCGGCGGTGCTGGCGCCAGCGACGCTGACGATTCTGACCGCTTCTCTTCCCGAAGGGCGGGTGCGGACGCAAGCGTTGGCGGTTTGGACCGCCGTCGGTGTCGCCGGAGGTACGGCAGGCAACCTTGCCGGCGGCGCGCTGACGGAGTACCTGTCGTGGCGGTGGACGTTGCTAATCAACGTGCCGATCGGGGCGGTAGTGGCCTTCCTGGCTGTGCGTCATGTGGTCGCCGACCGCCCCGGGGCCGTACGTCCACGACTGGACGTGACCGGGGCGGTGCTGGCCACAGCAGGGTTGGGAGGGCTGGCGTTCGGAATCGCCGAGGCGGCGGACGCCGGGTGGTCCTCGCCGTCGGCGGTTGCCGGCCTGGTGATCGGCTCGGTGCTGTTGGCGGCGTTCGTGGCGGTCGAGGCACGCTGGGCGGCGTCGCCGTTGATCCCGTTGCGGTTGTTCACGATCCGCTCGGTGTCGGTGGGCAACGTGGCAATGCTGCTGGCGGGGGCGTGCCTCAACCCGATGTGGTTCTTCCTCACGCTGTCCATGCAGAACGCGCTCGCCTACAGCCCGGCGCGGACCGGGCTGGCGTTCCTGCCACACACGGTGGTGACGGTCGTAGTGGGCGCTCTCGCGACGCCGTGGCTGATGCGCCACGTCGACGGGCGGATCCTCATCGCGGTGGGGTCGTTGCTGGCGGCGGCGGGGTTCTGGTGGCAGTCCCACCTGACGGTGCAGAGCAGCTACCTCGCGGGGATCCTCGGCCCAGCCGTCGTGTTCAGCATCGGCAGTGGACTGCTGAACACCCCGATCACCACCGCGGTCACCTCTGGTGTGCCGACGTCGGACGCAGGTGCGGCGTCCGGGTTGATGAACACCACCAAACAGGTCGGCGGCGCGCTGGGGCTGGCGGCTCTGGTCACTGTCGCGACCGGGCCCGGCACCGGCCCGGCCACACAGATCGACGCCTACAACCGCGCGTTCTCCGCAATCGCCGTGATCATGATTGCCGTGGCGGTCGTCGCACTGGCGCTGCCCACCCAGCGTGATCGACAATGATCTCCGCCTCGCCTGCGCGCGGCGGTAGCGGATCAGCAGCCGACCGTCATGATGCTCGGCTCCGGGATCGACGTCACCGCAGATCGAGCCGCATGAGCACCCGCGCGAACCCGGCGAGTACCGAGGCAGTGTCGGCTACCTTCACGAAACCGGCGTGCTCGAAGGCCGCGCGGGTACCGACATAGGCCATCGTGAGGTCCACCTTTTCGCCACTGTTGTCGACGGGGTAACCCTCGATCGCCGGCGCGCCGCGCTCGCGGGCGAAGACGACGGCACCGGCGAGCAGGTGGTGCACGACACCCCGCTTGCGGTGGCCCGGCCGAACCCGGAAGCACCACACGCTCCACACATCGAGATCGTCGATGTGCGGGATCCGCCTGTTGCGCGCGAAGCTCGTTGCGGCTCGCGGGTGCACCGCCGCCCAGCCGACGACCTCGTCGCCGTCGTAGGCGAGTACTCCGGGAGGTGGATCGAGCCCGACGAGTTCGCGCACCCGCTCACCGCGCATCGGTCCGCGCAGCAGCAGGTTTTCCTTCGAGCCGATGCGGTAGCTCAGGCACCAGCACACGTTCGCGTCCGGTCGCTTCGGGCCGACGACAGCCGCGACGTCCTCGAACACCGTCGCGGGGCGTACCTCGATCGTCATGACGCCTACCCTGCCACCGTCCACCGACACACGGTCGGTCAGCTGCGGCGCGGCGCGACCCGGCGGCGCGGCTGCGGCACCGGCGGCACCGGGACGCCGGCCGCCTCCAGCGCCTCCCGCTGACCACGAGCGGCGAGCCGGTCGGCGCGTTCGTTCTCCACGTGTCCGGCGTGGCCCTTCACCCAGTGCCAGACGACCTCGTGGTGGCGGGTGACGGCCGCATCGAGCTCCCGCCACAGGTCCTCGTTCTTGACCGGCTCGCCCGCCTTGGTCCGCCAGCCGTTGCGTTTCCAGTTCGCCATCCACGACATGACACCGTTGCGGACGTACGTGCTGTCGGTGTAGAGGTCGACGCTGGATGCCCGGGTCAGTGCGGCCAGCGCCCGGATCGGGGCGGTGAGTTCCATCCGGTTGTTCGTGGTCTGGCCGGCCTCACCGCCGCACAGTTCCTTCTCAGCGTCGCCGTAGCGCAGCAGGGCACCCCAACCGCCCGGCCCCGGATTGCCGCTGCACGCGCCGTCGGTCCAGATCTGTACCCGTGTCGTCCTCAGCCCCGCCACCCGGACAACCTACTGGTCGGCTTCACCGCGGTCGTCCCGGCATGGACGTTTTCCTCCAGTCGGAGAGTCCGCTCCGGCGCGGCCCGCCCCGCCTGCGGTCCGGGCACGACGTCCCGGTCCGGGGTCAGGGCCAGCGAGCGGCGCAGCGACGCGGTCGAGCACAGCCCGACGAGCCCGGCCGCCAGCGCGCCGTAGAGCGCCTCGATCATCGACCGCTGCGGCAGCAGGACGACCTCCAGCAGGATCCATCCGCCGAGCGCGATGCCCGCCAGTCCGGTGGCGGCCCACGACCAGTGCCGGCCGGTCACCCGTTGCACCGGGGCAAGCCAGCGCGACCGTGGTCTGCGCAGCAGCCCGAACGCGGCGACCAGCGAGCCGACCCCGAGACCGAGCCCCAGCACCAGTCCGGGTAGCCGCCAGGTGTCGACCAACGGCAGGTCACGGAGCCATTCCGTACGGACGAATTCGTTGCCGTACGGGTACAGCCACATCTCCACGCCACCGGCGACTGCCGTGACGCCGACGAAGATCAGCGTGCCGGCCGCCACCCGTACCGTCCACGGGCGGGACCTGGCCGGCCCGGAAAGCTCGGTGGTTGAGCCCATACCTCAACGGTGGCCGCCCGGCCCTGCGCCGGCATCGGGCCGAAGGTCCCGGACGCGGCGGTCAGGCGCCGGGCAGGCGGGTGGCGCGGCCCGGCGCGGCGATCCGCAGATCGGCTTCGATCTTGGCGGCGGTGGCCAGCAGGTGCGGCAGCAGTTCGCGGCGGATCGACTCGACGGTGTTGCGGCTGGCGTGCACCGAAATGTTCACTGCGGCGACCACCGTGCCGGCCCGGTCCCGGATCGGTGCCGCCACCGACCGCAGGCCCTCCTCCAACTCCTGGTCGACGATGGCGTACCCCTGGGTGCGGACCCGGTTCAGCTCCGCCCGCAACGCCGCCATGGTGTGGACGGTACGGCCGGTGAGCCGGTCCAGCCGGCTGCGCTCCAGCCGGGCGACCGCCTCATCCTCGGGCAGGTGCGCCAGCAGTACCCGGCCGACGGAGGTGGCGTACGCCGGGAACCGGGTCCCGACGTTGATCGACACCGTCATGATCCGCGAGGTCGGCACCCGGGAGACGTAGACGATCGAGTCGCCGTCCAGCACGCACACCGATGACGACTCGTGCACCTGGGCGACCAGCCGTTCCAGGTGCGGCTCGGCGACCTCGGGCAGCGAGATGCTGGACAGGTAGGCGTAGCCCAGCTCCAGCACCCGGGGGGTGAGCGAGAACATCCGCCCGTCGGTGCGGACGTAGCCGAGGTCGACCAGGGTGAGCAGGAACCGGCGGGCGGCGGCGCGGGTCAGGTCGCAGATCCGGGCCACCTCGCTGAGTGTCAACTCAGGATGCTGGGCGTCGAAGGCGCGGATCACGGCCAGGCCACGCTCCAACGACTGCACGAAATGAGCTTCCCGCCCGTGCTCGGTCATGATTCTCCTGTGGTGATGGTCGCCGAACCCTAACCGGGTTCCACCGTGCCCGGATCCGCCGATGATCTTGTTGCGCTGTCGGAGATCCGACCATCCGGTTCCGGGTTCTCGGCCAGCACCCGCTGTGCCACCGCGTACGCGCTGTTCGCGGCCGGCACACCCGCGTAGACCGCGGTGTGCAGCAGTACCTCGTTGATCTCCTGCGCGGTCAACCCGTTGCGTAGCGCGGCCCGCACGTGCATCGCCAGCTCGTCGGTGCAGTGCAGCGCGGTCAGTACGGCGAGGGTGACGCAGCTGCGGGTCCGCCGGTCCAGCCCGTCGCGGGTCCAGACGCTGCCCCACGCGTACCGGGTGATGAAGTCCTGGAAGTCGGCGGTGAACTCGGTCGTGTTGGCCACCGCCCGGTCCACGTGCGCGTCGCCGAGGACCGCGCGGCGTACCGCCATCCCGGCGTCGTACCTCGGATCCGGCGACGGGGTCGTGGCGTCAGCCGACGGGTCGGTCGACATCGCCGGTCACCTCCTGTCCGGTGAGATGCGTCAGGATCAGCTTGGACACCTGATCGGCCTGCTCGACGCTGGCCAGGTGCGCGGCGTCGGCGACGATCCGCAGGGTGGCGTCGGGGATGCCGGCGACGATCGTCTCGCTGTGCGACGGCGGGGTGGCCGGGTCGTCGGCGCCGGCAATCACCAGGGTCGGCGCGGTGATCCTCGGCAGCAGCCCGGTCAGGTCCATCTGTCCGATCGCGACGCAGCATCCGGCGTACCCCTCGGCCGGGGTGGCCGTGATCATCTCGCGGGCGGCGGCGAAGACGTCGGGGCGCCGCACGGCGAACCCGGGGGTGAACCAGCGGGCCGCCACCGTGTCGGCCACCGCCCCGGTGCCCTCGGCCCGCACCGTGGCCGCCCGGTCGGCCCAAGCCTGCGCCGGGCCGAGCAGCGCCGAGGTGCAGCAGAGCACCAGCCGGTCGACCCGGGCGGCGGCGTGTCCGGCCAGCCACATCCCGGTCATCCCGCCGAGGGACACCCCGGCCACGTGGACCCGCTCCAGCTCCAGGCGGTCCAGCAGGGCGAGCACGTCGGCCCCGAGATCGTCCAGACTGTACGGACCGGGCGGTACGGGGGAGCGGCCGTGCCCCCGGGTGTCGTAGCGCAGCACCCGCAGCCCGGCACCGGTGAGCACCGGCACCTGCGGATCCCACATCGCCCGGGTGCTGCCCAGCGAGTTGGCCAGCAGCACCACCGGCGCGCCGTTGGGTCCGACGATCTCGTGGTCGACCGCCACCGGATGGCTGTCGGTGGTCATCAGCGGTCCTCCTGGGTCGGTCGGCTGCGGTGGTCGCGTAGCGCCCGGTCGATCAGTTCGCCGTACGCGCCGAGGTAGCCGGCCGGGTCGAGCAGCTCGTCCAGCTGCGCCCGGCTGAGTGCCGTGCTGACCTGTGGGTCGGCGGCCAGCCGGTCGGCCAGCCCGGCGGCGGGCCCGCCGGTGACCGCCGCCGCGACGATCTCGTTGGCCCGGTGCCGGCCGAGCTGCCCGGCCAGCGCCCCGCTGACCCGTTCGGCGAGCAGCGCCCCGCCGGTCAGGTCGAGGTTGGCCCGCATCCGTACCGCGTCCACCCGCAGCCCCTCCAGGCAGGTTCGCAGCCAGTAGGCGGCCGAGCCGACCGACTCCAGCAGGTGGCGCAGCGCCCGCCACTCGGCGTGCCAGCCGCCGGCCGCCCGCTGGTGTTCCTGGGTCATCGCGGCCAGCAGGGTGGCGACCAGCCCGGGGGCCTGGCCGGCGCAGGCGACGGCGGTGACGGCGGCGACCGGGTTGCGTTTGTGCGGCAGGGTCGACGAACCGCCGGGGCGTTCCTCGGCCAGCTCGGCGACCTCGGTCTGGGCGTGCAGCGTGACGTCGCGGGCGATCTTGCTGATGCTGCCGGCGGTGCCGCCGAGCACCCCGGCCAGCTCGGCCAGCCGGCTCCGGTCGGTGTGCCAGGGCAGCTGCGGGGCGGCCAGGTCGAGCTCGGCGGCGAGCCGGTCGACCAGGGCCGGACCGTCGGCGCCGAACGCGGCGAGGGTGCCGGCGGCACCACCGAGTTGGACGGCGGGGACCTCGTCGCGGACGGTGCCCAGCCGGCGGGCGGCGGTGTCCAGCGCGGTCAGCCAGCCGGCGGCGACCAGCCCGAAGGTGGTCGGCAGCGCCTGCTGCAGCAGGGTCCGGGCGGGCAGCAGGGTGTCCCGGTGCGTGGCGGCCAGTCGGGCGGCGGCCGCGGCGGCCCGCCGTACGTCGTCCAGCATCGGGCCCAGCGCCCGGCGGACCACCAGCATGGCGGCCGTGTCCAGGATGTCCTGGCTGGTGGCCCCGGCGTGCACGTACCGGGCGGTGTCCGGTCCGACGGCGGCGCGTAACGCGGCGACCAGCGGCACCACCGGGTTGCCGGCGCTGGTGGCACCCGCGCCGATCGCCGCCGGGTCGAACCGGCGGTCGCGGGCGGTGGCGGTGATCGCCTCGGCGGCCGCTACCGGCACCGAGCCGCAGGCCGCCTGGGCGCGGGCCAGCGCCGCCTCGGCGTCGAGCATGGCACGCAGCCAGGCCCGGTCGTCGACGGCGGCCCGGACCCCGCCGGCGGCGAGCAGCGGGTCGAACAGCCCGGCCGGCGCGGGATCGTCGAGCGGCACCTCGCCGTCGAGCGGCGCCTTGTCATCGACGACCCGCCGACCGTCGACGGTCGACTCCGAGTCAGACGGCGAAGAAAACGGTTTCATGCTCGCCCTGTAGCCGGATGTCGAACCGGTAGCCGTCCGGCTCGGCGGTCGCGATCAACGTATCCCGTCGGGCCTGCGGCAGCCCGGCCAGCACCGGGTCGGCGGCGTTCGCCTCGGCCTCGTCCGGGAAGTAGATCCGGGTGACGACGCGGTGCAGCAGGCCACGGGCGAACACCGACACGGCGACGTGCGGGGCCTGCGGCCGCCCGTCCGGGTCGGGCACCGGCCCCGGTTTGCGGGTGCGTACCGCCCACCCGCCGGTCTCGTCGGTGGGGCAGCGGCCGAAGCCGCGGAACCCGGCCACCGCGCCGCGTGGATCGTCCGGATGGTCGAACCGGCCCTGCGGGTCGGCCTGCCAGGTCTCGATCAGACCGTCCGGCACCGGGTCGCCGGCGCCGTCGAGGAGCCGGCCGCGCAGCCAGATGGCCGCCGGGTCGGTCTCGTCGACCACGAACGGCCCGTCCGGCCACGGCAGGCCGATCCCCAGGTACGGCCCGACGGTCTGCGCCGGGGTCAGCCCGGTCTGCTGGTCCCAGTCCGACGCGGGCACGCTGGTGGTCACGATTCCTCCATCGGGGTCGCCTCGGTACCGCGCAGCACGATGTCGAACCGGAAGCCGAGCGCCCATTCCTCGACCGTGTTGGCCAGGTCGAAGCTGGCGATCAGCCGTTGTCGGGCGGCCGGGTCGGGGATCGAGTTGAAGATCGGGTCGTAGGGGAACAGCGGGTCGTCGGGAAAGTACATCTGGGTGACCAGCCGCTGGGTGAAGGCCCGACCGAACAACGAGAAGTGGATGTGCGCCGGCCGCCACGCGTTGGAGTGGTTGCGCCACGGGTACGCGCCGGGCTTGATGGTGACGAACCGGTAGCGGCCCATCGAGTCGGTCACCGCCCGGCCGACGCCGGTGAAGTGCGGATCGAGCGGTACGTCGTGTTGGTCGAGCTTGTGCAGGTAGCGCCCGCCGGCGTTGGCCTGCCAGACCTCCACCAGGGTGTCCGGCACCGGCCGGCCGTCGCTGTCGCGGACCTGGCCGTGCACGACGATCCGCTGCCCCTGGGCTTCGCCGTCGCCGCTGCGGCTCAGGTCGGCGTCGGCTGCGGTGACCCGGCCCTCGCCGAGCAGCGGGCCGGTGATCTCGGTGAGCGTCTGGGCGAGCAGCACCGGTGACTCGGCGGGGGCGCGCAGCACGGTGGACTTGTAGCCGGGGGAGAGCAGCGGCGGGTGCACGGCGGTGTCGTCGCGCCGGTAGCGCGGCAGGAGCAGCCCGCCGGGGCGGTCGGCCCGTACGGGCGTGGTGTCGGGCATGGCGGTGCCTCCTTGGTCAGCTCTACCCGCCGGGGTCAGGGGTTCAGCAGTTGGCGCAGGGTGGCCAGCTCCTGCGGGGTGGGTTCGTCGGTGGTCGTCAGGTCGGGGGCGACCTTCAGCGGCCAGCCGGTGGCCGCCACGGCCTGCTCGACGCCCACTCCGGGGTGCAGCTGGGTGAGGGTCAGCTCGCAGGTGTCCGGGTCCGGGCGCAGCATGCCGAGGTCGGTGATGACCAGGGTAGGACCCCGGCCGCGCAGGCCGAGGCGTTGCCGGTCGCCGGGGCCCGCGCCGAAGCCGACCGAGGTGACGAAGTCGACCCGGTCGACGAACGTACGCCGGCTCTGCGGCACGATGACGATCACCTCGCCGCACGAGGCGGCGATCTCCGGGGCTCCGCCCGCGCCGGGCAGCCGTACCTTCGGGTCGGTGTAGTCGTCGCCGATCACCGTGGTGTTGATGTTGGCGTACCGGTCGATCTGCGCGGCGCCGAGGAAGCCGACGTCGATCCGGCCCGGCTGCAGCCAGTAGTTGAAGACCTCCGGCACCGACACGACCGTGTCGGCGGTCTCGGCGAGCACCCCGTCACCGATGGACAGCGGCAGCCGGCCGGGCTTGGCGCCGATGGTGCCGGACTCGTAGACCAGCACCAGGTTGGGGGAGTGGGTCCGCCGGGCCAGGTTGGCCGCGGTGCTGGGCCGGCCGATGCCGACGAAGCAGCGGGCGTCGTCGCGCAGCGCCCGGGCGGCGGCGACGGTCATCATCTCGTCGCGGGTGAACCCCTCGACGGCCGGTTGCTCGTTCACTCGGCACCACCGTACGTCGGATCGGCCCCCGCCGTGGCCAGGACGTGTTCGTCGAGCCAGCGGGTGAAGGTGTCCCGGTCCCGGCTGATCTCGTCCCACTGCTGGTAGTAGTCGTTGGCCCGGTCGCTGTAGTCCATCGCGTACGACGGGTACGCCCCGCCGGGCACCTCGGCGACCCGGGTGACCGCCCAGCCGGGCAGCACCACCGCGCCGGGGCGGGGGGTCAGCTCGTCGACGATCTCCTCGACGGTGACCAGCGACCGTGCGGACGCCAGCACGACCTCCTTGTGTACGCCGGTGATGCCCCAGATCTGCACGTTGCCGTGCCGGTCGGCGCGTTGGGCGTGCACGATGCCGACGTCGGGGTTGAGCGCCGGTACGGCGGTGAGCAGCTCGCCGGTGAACGGACAGGTGATCGGCGCGATGGTCGGGGTGCGCTCGACGAGGTCGGTGCCGACGTAGCCGCGGAGTACGGCGAACGGCAGGCCGGCGGCACCGGCGACGTACCGGTTGGCCATCCCGGCGTGGCTGTGCTCCTCGATCTCCAGCGGACGGGGCCAGCCGCGCTGCACCGCGTCGCGGAACCGGTGCAGCGAACCGACGCCGGGGTTGCCGGCCCAGCTGAAGATCAGCTTCTTGGCGCAGCCGGCGCCGATCAGCTGGTCGTAGACGACGTCCGGGGTCATCCGGATCAGCGTGAGGTCGCGTCGGCGCTGCCGGATGATCTCCTGCCCGGCTGCGGTCGGGATCAGGTGGGTGAATCCCTCCAGGGCGACGCTGTCGCCGTCGTGGACCAGGTCGGCGACAGCGTCAGCCAGCGAGGAAATTTCAGCCATGCATCATTCCCGGTGCGTGTGATGAACAAAAGTTCGCTAAGCGAACGGTACGGCCGGGGTCGCCGGCCTGTCAACGCGGCTGCTCCAGTCCAGCGGTAGCCCCACGTAGTTCTCCGCCAGGGTGGTCGCCGCGGCGGTGGAGGTCGCCACATACTCCAACTGGGCCACCTGGAGCCGGTGACTGAACTCGTCGGCGTCGGTGGGCCGGTGCAGCAGCCCGGTCATCCAGGACGAGAAGTGCTGGACCCGCCAGATCCGGCGCAGGCACCGGGCCGAGTACTCGTCCAGCCCGGTCTCGCGTCCCTGACGGAACCAGGTGGTCAGCGCCTCGGCCAGGAAGCGGACGTCGGCGACCGCCAGATTCAGGCCTTTCGCGCCGGTCGGCGGCACGATGTGCGCCGCGTCGCCGGCCAGGAACAGCTGGCCGTAGCGCATCGGTTCGGTAACGAAGCTCCGCATCGGGGTCACCCCCTGCTCCAGGATCGGGCCCTCCTTCAAGGTGAAGCCGTCGTTGGTCGCCAGCCGGGTGTGCAGCTCGTCCCAGATTCGCGCGGTCGGCCAGTCGCTCAGCTCGGTCCCGTTGGGCACCTGCAGGTAGAGCCGGGTCACCTCGGGGCTGCGCATGCTGTGCAGGGCGAATCCGCGTTCGTGCTGGGCGTAGATCAGCTCGTGCGCCGAGGGGGTGGCCTGGGCCAGCACCCCGAGCCAGCTGAACGGGTAGGTGTGCTCGACGGTGCGCCGGGCCGAGGCGGGGATGCTGTCCCGGGAGACCCCGTGGAAACCGTCACATCCGGCAACCACCAGGCAGTTCAGTTCGCGTATCGTGCCCTCGTGCGCGAACCGGATGACCGGGGCATCGCTGTCGATCCCGGCCAGCTCGACGTCGGTGACATCGAACAGGATCTCACCGCCGGCTGCCAGCCGGGCGGCGATCAGGTCCTTCACCACCTCCTGCTGACCGTAGACGGTGATCCCTCGACCGCTGGTCAGCGCAGCCAGGTCGATCCGTCGGCTGACGCCTTCGAAGCGCAGCTCAAGGCCGGTGTGCACGAGTCCTTCGCGGCGCATCCGGGCACCGACGCCGGTGTCGGCGAGCAGTTGCGCCGTGTCGTGTTCGAGCACCCCGGCCCGGACCCGGCTCTCCACGTACGCCCGCCCGCGGGTCTCCAGCACGACCGAGTCGATACCCTCCAGATGCAGCAGGTGGGCGAGCATCAAGCCCGCTGGTCCCGCTCCGATGATGCCAACCTGGGTTCGCACGACGCTCCCTCCACCTGCCGGATTGGCAGGGACTTTTCCGATATGTGACATTGACGCGGGCCCTCGTCGGGCCGTACGTTCATCATAAGAACCACCGTTCGGTCAGCGAACACCCCTGACCGACTCAACCTCGAACCCATCCCCTGGAGGTCCCATGCGACGGCCCCTCGTCGCCCTCACCCTGGCTGCCGCGCTGCTGGTCACCGCCGCCTGTGGTTCCGACTCGTCCACCGACGAGGCCGGCGGCACCGACGACGTCACCGACGTCACTGTCGGCATCATCCCGATCGTCGACGTCGCACCGATCTACCTCGGTGAGGAGAAAGGCTTCTTCGCCAAGCGCGGCATCAACCTGACGATGGAGAGCGGTCAAGGTGGTGCCGCGATCGTCCCCGGCGTGGTCAGCGAGCAGTTCCAGTTCGGCTTCAGCAACGTGACCTCCCTGCTCACCGCGCAGACCCGTGACGTGCCGGTGCAGATCGTCGCCAACGGCGTTGCCTCGACCGGCAACCCCGACGCCGACTTCGGCGGCGTGGTGGTCCGCGAGGACAGCCCGATCCAGACCGCCGCCGACCTGGCCGGCAAGAAGGTCGCGGTGAACACGCTGAAGAACATCGGCGACACCAGCGTCCGCGAGTCGGTGCGCAAGGCCGGCGGCAACCCGGACGACATCGAGTTCGTCGAGATGGCGTTCCCGCAGATGCCGGCCGCCGTCGAGAACGGTGACGTCGACGCCGCCTGGATGGTCGAGCCGTCGCTCGCCATCGCCAAGGACGCCGGTGGCCGGGTCGTCGCCTGGAACTTCGTCGACACCGCCCCGAACCTGACCGTCGCGGTCTACTTCACCAGCACCAAGCTCGCCCAGGAGAACCCCGAGCTGGTCGAGCGGTTCCAGGAGGCGATGGCCGAGTCGCTGTCCTACGCCAACGCGCACCCCGACGAGGTGCGCACCGTGCTGCGCAGCTACACCGACATCGACCAGGCGATCCTGGACGCGATGACGCTGCCGTTGTGGCCGGCCGAGATCAACCGGGCGTCGATCGAGCGGGTCGCCGAGCTCGGCCTCGCCGACGGCGTCTTCGAGTCCGAGCCCGACCTGGACGCGCTGCTGCCGTGACAGCGGTCGACAACACCCCGGTCGGGGCCGGCTCCGCCGGCCCCGACCGGGGCACGTCAGCGCCAAGCCACCGGGCCGCACCCACCCGGCGTCGCCGGCCACCGACAGCGCTGCTCGGCGTCGCCGGCCTGGTCGGCCTGCTGGTCCTGGTGCAGATCCTCCCGTCGACCCCGCTCGTCTCGTCGCGCTACCTGCCGCCGGCCACCGAGATTCTCGCCGCCCTGGTCGAGCTGCTCGGCGACGGTGCCTTCTGGTCGGCGCTCGGCGACACACTGACCGGCTGGGCGATCGGCCTGGCCGTCGCGGTCACCGCCGGCATCGTGCTCGGCGTGCTCATCGGCTCGGTGCCGGCGCTGCGCGCGGTCACCGCCTCGACCATCGAGTTCCTGCGGCCGATCCCGTCGGTCGCGCTGATCCCGCTCGCCGTGCTGCTCTACGGCACCGGGCTGGAATCCACCCTGCTGCTGGTCGTCTACGCCGCGTTCTGGCAGGTGCTGGTCCAGGTCCTGTACGGCGTACAGGACGTCGACCCGGTCGCTGACGAGACCGCCCGCAGCTACGGCCTCGGCCGGTGGGCCCGGATTCGCCACGTCATCTGGCCGACCTCGCTGCCGTACGTGATGACCGGTGTGCGGCTCGCCGCCGCCGTCGCCCTGGTGCTGGCGATCACCGCGGAACTGGTCATCGGCGCACCCGGGCTGGGCAACCGGATCGCGGTCGCCCAGACCTCCGGCGCCGTCGACCTGATGTACGCCCTGGTGGTGGTCACCGGACTGCTCGGCGTCGGGATCAACCTGATCGCCCGGGCGGTCGAGCGGCGGGCACTGTCCTGGCACCAGTCGATGCGCGGCGAGGTGATCGTGTGAGGGCGGCCGGGGTGTTGAAGCGGGCCGGGCTGGTCGTCGCGCTGCCGGCCGTGCTGCTCGTCGTCTGGTGGTTCAGCAGTGCCGGTAGCACCAGCTTCTACGCGCCGCCGCTGAGCAAGATCCTCGGCACCTTCGCCGAGACCTGGACCGTCGAGCGCCTGCGGGCCGACGTGCTGCCCAGCCTGCTGCGGCTGGCCGCCGGTTACGCGGTGGCGGTGCTCGTCGGCGTCGCGCTCGGCGTACTGGTCGGCAGCATCCGCACCGTGCGGGCCACGTTGGAACCGGTGCTGGAGTTCTTCCGGGCCATCCCGCCGCCGGTGCTGGTGCCGATCATCATGCTCTTCGCCGGCATCGAGAACACCATGAAGATCGTGGTGATCGCAGCCGGCTGCGTCTGGCCGATCCTGCTCAACACCGTCGAGGGCGTGCGCGCCACCGACGAGGTGCTCTCCGACACGGCCCGCTCCTACGGCCTGACCGGCCCGGCCCGGCTGCGGCACCTGGTGCTGCCGGCGGCCAGCCCGCAGATCGCCGCCGGCATGCGCCAGGCCCTGTCGATCGGCATCATCCTGATGGTGATCAGCGAGATGTTCGCGGCCAGCAACGGTCTCGGGTTCACCATCGTGCAGTTCCAGCGCACCTTCGCGATCCCGCAGATGTGGACCGGCATCCTGCTGCTCGGTCTGCTCGGCTTCGCCCTGTCGGTGCTCTTCCGCTTCGTTGAGATGCGGGCGTTGGCCTGGTACCACGGCCTGCGCCAGGCACAGCGCAGCTCGTGATCCGCTGCCCGGCGCGGCCGTCCGGTGCGGCCGCGCCGGAAACGATAGAGAGGTAACGAGCCCATGCTCGATGTCCAGGGCCTGCGCAAGGTCTACGACGGGCGGCAACGCCAGGTCGAGGCGGTGCGCGACCTCACCTTCACCATCGACGACGGCGACCTGGTCTGCCTGGTCGGCCCCTCCGGCTGCGGCAAGACCACCCTGCTCAAGTGTATGGCCGGGCTGCTGCCACCGACCTCCGGCGAGGTCCGGCTGCGTGGCAGGCCGGTCACCGGGCCGCCGCCCGGCATGGCGGTCGTCTTCCAGGAGTACGGGCGCAGCCTGTTCCCGTGGATGAGCGTGCGGGACAACGTCGAACTGCCGCTGCGGCAGAAGCGCATCGCCCGGGGCAAGCGCCGGGAACTGGTCGACGAGGCGCTCGCCGCCGTCGGTCTGGCCGACACCCACAACGCCTACCCGTGGCAGCTGTCCGGCGGCATGCAGCAGCGGGTGGCGATCGCCCGCGCGGTCGCGTACCAGCCGGATGTGCTGTTGATGGACGAACCGTTCGCGGCGGTCGACGCCCAGACCCGCGCGGACCTGGAGGACCTGATCCGCCAGCTGTGGCAGCGGCTCGGGGTGACCATCCTGTTCGTCACGCACGACATCGACGAGGCGGTCTACCTGGGGCAGCGGGTGCTGATCCTGTCCTCGTCGCCGACCGTGGTGCAGGAGAGCCTGCGGATCGACCTGCCGGACACCCGCGACCAACTGCATACCCGCGCCGAGCCGCGCTTCACCCAGCTGCGCGGGCACGTCTACGAGCAGATCCAGGCGGCCAAGCGGGGGCAGCGACCGCCCGCCCAGGCCGGCCGGCCCTGACCCTTTCCGCCCTTCCGAGGAGGACCGAGATGCCCGTCGCCTATCTCGTCGCCGGGGTGCGCACGGCGTTCGGCCGCTACGCCGGGGCGCTCGCCCCGGTGCGTCCGGACGACCTGGCCGCCCACGTGATCCGCGAACTCGTCGCCCGGCACCCTTCGGTCGACTGGGACGCCGTCGACGACGTGGTGCTCGGCTGCGCCAACCAGGCCGGCGAGGACAACCGCAACGTGGCCCGGATGGCGGCGCTGCTGGCCGGTCTGCCGACCCGGACCAGCGGCACCACGGTGAACCGGCTCTGCGGTTCCGGGCTGGACGCGGTGGCGATCGCCGCCCGCTCGGTGGTCGCCGGCGAGGCGGACCTGGTCGTCGCCGGCGGGGTGGAGAGCATGAGCCGGGCGCCGTTCGTGCTGCCGAAGGCGGCCACGGCGTACGCGCGCACCGCGGAGATCCACGACACCACCATCGGCTGGCGGCTGGTCAACCCGCTGATGCGGGCCGGCTGGGGCACCGACTCGATGCCGGAGACTGCGGAGAACGTGGCCGCCGAGTACGGCGTGGACCGGGCCGCGCAGGACGCCTTCGCGCTGCGGTCCCAGCAGCGGGCCGCCCAGGCCCAGGCGAGCGGCCGGTTGGCCACCGAGATCGTGCCGATCGAGGTGCCGCAGGGCCGTAAGGGCACGGTGACCGTTTCGGTCGACGAACACCCTCGGCAGACGTCGCTGGAGAAGCTGGCCGCCCTGCCGACTCCGTTCCGCTCCGGCGGCACGGTGACCGCCGGCAACTCCTCTGGGGTCAACGACGGCGCGGTCGCGCTGCTGGTGGCCAGTGACGCGGCCGTCCGGCGGTACGGTCTCACCCCGCTGGCCCGGGTGGCCGGCGCGGCCACCGCTGGCGTCGAGCCCCGGGTGATGGGCATCGGGCCGGTACCGGCCACCCGCCGGTTGCTCGGTCGGCTGGGCGTCGAGCTGTCCGAGGTGGACGTCGTGGAGCTCAACGAGGCGTTCGCCGCGCAGGCGGTGGCGGTGCTGCGGGAACTGGGCCTGCCGGCCGAGGCGGAGCACGTCAACCCGAACGGCGGGGCGATCGCCCTCGGGCACCCGCTCGGGGCCAGCGGGGCGCGGCTGGCGCTGACCGCCGCGCTGGAGCTCGGGGTCCGCGACGCCGACCGGGCGCTGTGCACGATGTGCATCGGGGTCGGGCAGGGCATCTCGCTGCTGCTCGAGTCGGCCCGCTGACCGAGCCCGATCCGGTGGGCGGGTGTCGGGCCGGATTAGGACAATGTCGTGAACCTGCCAACGGTGCACATTCCACCGTCGTGGCGTTAGCATGGGCCGGCGCCCGGTGCGGACGGCTGGTGCCCGTGCCGACCCCGCCCGTCACGCCAGGGCCGACGCGGACGTCGCGAACGAGCTGGAGGCAGGATGGCGGAGCAGGCCAGTGGAGTCCCGGCCGGAGTAGACCTGAGTCGCCCCAGCGCCGCGCGGGTCTACGACTACTTCCTCGGCGGGGCCCACAACTTCGACGTGGACCGTCAACTCGCCGAGCAGATCGCCGCGATGACGCCGCACCTGGCGGAGACCATGCGGGCCGGTCGGGCGTTCCTGCGTCGGGCGGTGCGGGCGCTGCTCGCCGACGGCGTCGACCAGTTCCTGGACATCGGCTCCGGCATCCCGACGGTGGGCAACGTCCACGAGGTGGCCCACGCGGTCAACCCTGCGGCCACCGTGGTCTACGTGGACATCGACCCGGTGGCCGTGGCGCACAGTCGGAGCATTCTGGCTGAAGTCGGGCGGGCTGTGGTCCTGCAGGCCGATCTGCGCGAACCGGAGGCGATCTGCGCGCGGGCCGCCGCGACCGGTCTGATCGACTTCGCCCGGCCGGTCGGCATCCTGCTCGCCGGGGTGGCGCACTTCGTGCCTGACGCCGACGATCCGCAGGGCGTACTGCGGCGGCTGAGGTCGGCCGCGGCGGTCGGCAGCTACCTGGTGATCTCCCACGCCACCTACGAGGACCAGCCGCCGGAAGTGCTGGCTGCGCAGCGGTTGTCGGCCCGGACCGACACCGAGATCACGTTGCGCTCGCGAGCCGAGGTGACCGCGATGTTCGGTGACTTCGCCATCGTCGACCCGGGAGTGGTCCATCTGCCACTGTGGCGGCCGGACTCGGACGCCGACGTGGACGCGCACCCGGAGCGGTTCGGCGCATTCGGCGGCGTCGCCCGCCTGGACGCCGCCGCGGTCTGACCATGGCGACGTCCGAGACGGGCGATGGCGGTGCCGATCCCGGGGGTGTGCGACGCTTCGCCCGGAACTGGGCGGCGGCCGCCGCCGGGCTCGGCTATCTGCCGCTGAGCTTTGCCGAGACCGCCGACATCCTGCACGGGCACACGCTGCGGCTGGCCGCGGCGGTGCTGGCCGGGACGTTCGACGGCCAGGCCGGCCGGGACGTCGGGCGCTGGCTGGTGGAGGGCCACCTGACCGAACCGGCCGTGCTGGGCTGGGCCGTCCAGGCCCTCGGCGAGGACTTCCTGCCGCTGGTGCTGCCGCAGCTGGCGACGTCGGCACCGGCCCGGGAACGGATCAGCCACCTGCAGGGCGCGCTCGCCGAGGGGTACGCCCGGGCGCTGCGTAACCGGACCTTCGCGCAGCAGTCCAGCATCCGGCAGGCGGCCTGGTCCGCCCGGGACGCTGCCGAGCAGGCGTTGCGGGACAGCGAGGTCCGGTTCCGGGCGGTATTCACCGGCGCGGCGATCGGCATCGGGCTGGCCGACCTCGACGGGCGGATCATCGACGTCAACCAGGCGTTCGCCGACATGCTCGGCTACACCATCACGGAACTGCGGGAGATCAACGTCGGGCAGCTGTTCCACCCGGACGACGCGCCCGGCATGTACCAGTTCTACCTTGAACTCATCGAGGGCAAGCACGACCGCGCCCGGGTGGAGAAGCGCTACTACCGCAAGGACGGCGCACCGATCTGGACGGACCTCGCGGTGTCGCTGATCCGGCACGACGACGGCCGACCCCGGTTCACCGTCGCGATGGTCGAGGACATCACCGACCGGTACGAGCTGCAGGAGCGGCTGCGTTTCCAGGCCGAGCACGACCCGCTGACCGGGCTGCCCAACCGGGTGCTCTTCTTCGACCGGCTCGCCCTGGCGCTGGCCGACCCGGACGGTCAGGTCGGCGTCTGCTTCCTGGATCTCGACGGCTTCAAGTCGATCAACGACGGGCTCGGCCACGACGTCGGCGACCAACTGCTCGCCGTGGTGGCGCGGCGGCTCGCCGACAGCGCCGCCGACTCCGGGCACCTGGTTGCCCGGATGGGCGGCGACGAGTTCGTGATCCTGGTGACCCGCTGCACCGGCACGCCGCAACTGGTCGGTGTCGCCCAGGCCGCCCTGGCCGCGCTGGCCGCCCCGGCCCAGGTCGACGGGCATCAGCTGACCGTGTCGGCGAGCATCGGCGTCGTCGCGTCGCCGACGGCCGGCACCACCCCCACCGAGGTGATGAAGGCCGCCGACACGACGCTGTACTGGGCCAAGGCCGACGGACGGGGCCGGTGGGCGGTCTTCGATCCGGTACGCGGCGCGCGCGACGTCACCCGCTCGGCGCTCGCCGCCGCGCTGCCGGCCGCGCTGGACCGTGGCGAGTTCGTCGTCGAGTACCAGCCGATCACCCGGCTGTCCGACCGGACGGTGTCCGCCGTCGAGGCGCTGGTCCGTTGGCAGCATCCGCAGCTCGGCCGGCTCGGGCCGGACCGGTTCGTCGCCCTCGCCGAGGAGACCGGGCTGATCGTCCGGCTCGGCCGGTGGGTGCTGGAACAGGCGTGCCGGCAGGCCAGCCGGTGGCGGGCCGAGCACCCGCAGGCTCCGATCGTGGTCAGCGTCAACATCTCCGCCCGCCAGGTCAGCGACCCGCAGCTCGTCGGGGAGGTGGCCGGGGTGCTCACCCGGACCGGTCTGCCACCGGAGCTGCTGCAGCTGGAGCTGACCGAGAGCGCGGTGATGGCCACCGGCGGCGAGCCGCTGCCGGCACTGCGCCGGCTGGCCGGGCTCGGTGTCCGGTTGGCCATCGACGACTTCGGTACCGGCTACTCCAACCTCGCCTACCTGCGGCGGATGCCGATCCACGTGCTGAAACTCGCCGGTCCCTTCGTGGAAGGGATGCGGGTGGCCGGTCCGGAGGGCGACCGCGACGAGCGGATCGTCGACGCGCTGGTCCGGCTGGCTCACGCGCTCAACCTGACGGTCACCGCCGAGGCGGTGGAGACCGGCGAACAGGCGGACCGGCTGGTGGCACTCGGCTGCGACCAGGCCCAGGGCTGGCATTTCGGCCGTCCGGTGCCGGCCGGGGAGATCACCGAGCGGTTGTCGCGTGGCCCGGACCGGACCGTAACCGGACCGTGAGGTCGACGGCTGCGTCGTGGGCGAGCCGGTCGGCCGTGTCCCGGCCGAACTGCACCAGATCCGGCACGGGTACGCCGTACGGCCGCTGCCCGGCGTACGGCGCGATCCGGTCCGCGGCCCTGGCCAGCAGCCGCGCCGCACCGGCCAGGTTGCCCCGCCGCGCGTGGGTGAGCCCGACCGCCAACTGGGCCAGCCCGCGCCAGAACTCACGCTCCACCGGCGGCGCCGCCTTCCAGGCCGACTCCAGCACCTCGTGGGCGTGGAACGGCCGGCCGGCGTCGAGCAGCCGCTGCGCCTCGTCGAGCGCGTCATGCGGGGTGAGCGCCAGGTCGTCGGGCATGGTCGGTACGCCCGACGCGCCCGGCGGCAACGGCCGACCCAGCTCGTCGCGCGGCCGGGCGTTGCGTGGCCGACCCGCTGGGTCACGGTCCCGCTTTGGACGGTGGTCACCTGGCGACGGACGGGCCATCGGTCAACAGTAGTGCGGGCGACGGGGCCGGCCGGTCAGCGGGTGCCGGTCAGCGGGTGTTCGGCCACGGGCAGTTCGCCGAATCTGACGGCGCCTTCGCGTACCAGGTCCGCTGGCAGCCGGCCACCCCAGCGCGGATCGAGGACGACGGCGAGGGCCTCCTGGCCGGTCAACGCCGTCGGTAGCGGAGTGCTCCGGGCCGGGCCACCGCGGCATCGGGCCAGATCCAGCCGGATCAGGGTGCCGTCGGCTCGGTGGTACCGCACCGAGCGGCCACCGAGGCAGGCGTCGGAGACATCATCGAAAATCACCGTGCCGCCGTTGGCCAGTGGGTAGCAGATCTGGCCGGCGGCGCAGCCCGCCGCCAGCACGTCGTCCGGCAACTGGTCGGCCGACAACGAGAACCGGATCAGCAGGGGGCCGTCTCCCCGGTCCAGTTGGAGCTGCACGGCCACGCCAGCCGACTCGGCCGGGTCGCCCTTGGCGTACCCGCTGATTCGGCCGGCCGGCAGCAGCCGGGTGAGCAGTTCCAGCGCACCCTCCGCGGTGACCGGTGCGGTGTCGCCGATGGCGACCGGCGGGATGTCGAGGTCCCACACAGCGACCGGACAGTTGGCCACCTCGGTGGGCGCGGCCGGCAGTGCGGTCACCGTGGCCGTGCCGCCGTTGATGTCACATCCGGACCGGACCGTCGGCTCGCCGGTGGCCGGCGACACAGGTGCGATGCTCGTCGCCCCGGCCAGTTTCGCGTCGGGGGTGACCGATCCGGCCGGTGCCGCCGGTTGACCGACGCCCGGCGCACCGACGTCGGGCGGTCCATCGCCCGGCACCGGCAGCCCGACCCCCACCACCGTCGGACCCAGCAGGACGGCACCCGTCGCCAGGGCGGCGGCGATCCCGACGCCGGCGGCCCGTCGGTTGCGGCGGCGCCGCCGCCCCAGGCGCACCGACTCGGTGACCAGATCCCCGATTGGTGGGGCCGGCCGCGCGGCCAGCTCCTGTTCCAGCAGTCGCCTCATCTCACCTGCCACGGTGACCGCCTCTCCGGTGCCGCTGGCCATGTCCGCCGGCGCCGGTTCGGCGCCCGTACCCGGCATGACGTCCCGGCCGGGCGGTCCGGTGACAGACCGCGCCGGACCGCCTCCAGCCATCGGCGGTGCGCCATCGCCTCGAGCACACTCCAGGTCAACGGCCGATTCCGACGTGCGACGATTGGTGGCATGGGCAGACTGCACGCCGGGATCGACGGTCGTCTGCGCGAATTCATCGAAGCCCAACCGATGTTCTTCGTGGCCACCGCGCCCTCCGGCGGGGACGGGCACGTCAACGTGTCGCCCAAGGGGATGCGGGGCGCGTTCGTGGTGTTCGGTGAGCATCAGGTCGGGTACCTCGACTACCACGGCAGCGGTGTCGAAACCGTGGCACATCTGCGGGACAACGGCCGCATCACGGTGATGTTCTGCGCCTTCGACGGTCCGCCCCTGGTCGTCCGGTTGCACGGCGTCGGCACGGTGGTGCCCGTCGACGACCGGCGCTTCGCCGCGCTGGCCGGTGCCTTCGGCGACGCGCCCGATCAGCACGGGGTGCGAGCGGTGATCGTCGTCGACGTGCAGCGGGTCAGTGACTCCTGCGGGTACGGCGTCCCGCTGATGGACTATCGCGGGGATCGCGACCTGCTGGTCCGGGCGCACTCCCGGCGGACCGCTGAGGACCTCGCCGAGTACCGGGCGACCCGCAACGCGGCCAGCATCGACGATCTGCCCGCCTTCTCCTGACCGCCCAGTCGACCACACGTTACGTTCGTGCGGCGCCGGGGTAGGAGGCGACCCACGCCGCACCACCGGGCCCGGCCCGGCCGGCGGGCGTGGCGGACTCCGCAGGTGGACGCGGTGGCGGTGGTCGGGTGATGGTTCGACGAGCGAGGGTGACCAGCGATGACAGAGGGTGAGCGACCGGTCGGCCCGCCGCCGGTGCCGGCTCCTCGACCGGCCGTCCCCGCCTTGCTTGCCGCCGCCCTCGACCGGGCCGGCGAGACCAACCGGCTGATCCGCGACCGCGACTGGAGCAGCAGCCCACTCGGCGCGCTGGACGGTTGGCCGGCCAGTCTGTGCCAGGCGGTCGGCATGATGCTCTCGTCACAGGCCCAGATCGTGCTCTACTGGGGGCCGCAGCTGCGTGCCTTCTACAACGACGCCTACCTGCCCACCATCGGCGCGAAGCATCCGGCCGCCCTGGGCGAACCCGCCGCCGAGCACTGGTCGGAGCTGTGGGACGTGCTGGAGCCGCTGTTCGCCGGGGTGGTCGAGAGCGGAACCTCCTACCGTGGCACCGACCATCCGTTCCTGCTCGAACGGCACGGCTTCCTCGAGCAGACCTACTTCGACGTCTCCTACGACCCGCTGTGGGTCGAGGACGGCAGCGTCGGGGGCATCTTCTGCATCGTCAGCGAGACCACCGGACGGGTGCTCGGCGAGCGCCGGATTCGCACCCTGGCCGGGCTGGGCAGCCGGTTGTCCGACCTGCAGAGCCAGGCCGACCTGCGCCGTGGCGTACTGGAGGTGCTCGACACCTGCCGCGGTGACATCCCGTTCGCCCTGCTCTACCTCGGATCGGACGCGGACTCCGCACGGCTGGCCGGCTGCACCGGCGTCGCGGCGCAGACCGTCACCGCGCCGACGCAGCCGAGCCCGGGCGACGCCCCGTCGGCGCTGCTGGACGCCTTGCACAGCGGTACCGCGCAGACCGCCCGGGCGGCGGACTTCGTCGCCGTACCACCGGACACGGCGGCGCTGGAGGTGCTCGTCCTGCCGATCAGCGCGGCGACCGAACCGGTCGGTGCCCTCGTCCTCGGCCGCAGCCGGCACCTGCCGTTCACCAGTGACTACCGAGACTTCTTCGACCTGCTAACCACCCAGATCTCCAGTGCGGTGACCAGCCAGCGGGCCTATCTGCACGAGCGGGCCCGGGCCGCCGAGCTCGCCGTGATCGACCAGGCCAAGACCGACTTCTTCGCCAACGTCAGTCACGAGTTCCGGACCCCGCTGACGTTGCTGCTCGGCCCGATCGAGGATCAACTCGCCGACGTGGACCTGCCGGTGCCACATCGCGAGCGAACCGAGATGATGCACCGCAATGCCCTGCGCCTGCTCAAGCTGGTCAACACCGTGCTGGACTTCTCCCGGCTGGAATCCGGTCGGGCCCGGGCGGCGCTGCAGCCGGTCGACCTGGCCGACTTGACGAACCGGCTGGCCAGCACGTTTCGGTCGGCTGCCCAGCGGGCCGGGCTGGACCTGGTCGTGCATTGCCCAACGCTGCCCGGGACCGTGCAGGTGGACCCGGATCTGTGGGAGAAGATCGTCCTGAACCTGCTGTCCAACGCGGTGAAGTTCACCTTCGACGGCACCATCACCGTGCGGTTGCGGGCGCTCGACACGTCGGTCGAGCTCACCGTCGCCGACACCGGGGTCGGTATTCCCGCCGCTGACCTGCCGCACCTGTTCGAACGGTTTCACCGGGTAGCCGGCACCCGGGCCCGCAGCCACGAAGGCACCGGGATCGGGCTGGCGCTGGTCCGTGAACTCGTCCAACTGCACGGCGGGACCGTCACGGTCCGCAGCGAACCCGGTCAGGGCAGTGTCTTCACGGTTGAGATCCCGGTCGGCACCGGGCCGACCCCGCCGGCCGGCGAGGACCCTGAACGCCCGGCCGGGCGCGACGAGGTCGGCGACACCAGACAGCTGTACCTGGCCGAGACGCGGCGGTGGAGCGTCGGGCCGGCGCGGGAGGTGATCGAGCAGCCACGGGTCGACCAGCCCGTCGGGCGGGTCCTGGTGGCCGACGACAACGCCGACCTGCGGGACCACGTGACCCGGTTGCTGGCACCGCACTGGCAGGTGGTCGCTGCGGCCGACGGTGCCGCGGCGCTGGCCCTCGCCACCCGTACCCCCTTCGATCTGATCCTGACCGACGTGATGATGCCGGAACTGGATGGTTTCGGCCTGGTCACGGCGTTGCGTGCGGACCGGCGGACCCGGCATGTGCCGATCGTCGTGCTCTCCGCCCGGGCCGGGCCCGAGGCCGCCGTGCAGGGCCTGTCCGCCGGTGCCGACGACTATCTGGTCAAGCCGTTCGCGGCGCAGGAACTCGTCGCCAGGGTGCGGGCCAACGTCGAACTGGGTCAGCTGCGCGGCCGGATCATCCACCAGCTGCGGGCGCTCGCCGACGCAGCCGTCGCGGTCAACACCGCGCAGACCACCAGCGAGGTGCTGCGGGTCGCGGTCGAGCACATCCAGCAGCTGGTCCGGGCGTCAAAGGTGGTCGCCACCGCCCCGGGTGCCCGCTACGAGGCGGACGGTGGCGGCCAGCCCTCCGCCGACCCGGCGACGGTCACCCCGTTCATCGGTGCCGACGGGGAACGGCTGGGCGAGTTGTCGGTCTGGCCCTTCGACGGCGCCGGCGCCGATCCGGACACCGACGAGGCGGCGCTGGCGGAATTCGCCCGGATGGTCGGGCTACGACTGGGCAACGCCCGGCTGTACGAGGCGGAACACCGCATCGCCAGCACCCTGCAGCACAGCCTGCTGCCCCAGACGCTGCCCCGGGTGCCCGGCGCGCTGATCGCCAGCCGCTACCTGCCCGGCAACGCCGAGGCAGAGGTCGGCGGCGACTGGTACGACGTGGTGGAGGTCGGCGGTGGCCGGCTGGTCCTGGTGATCGGCGACGTGGTCGGCAAAGGTGTGAACGCGGCGGCCACCATGGGCCAGCTGCGCAACGCGCTGCGGGCGTACCTTCTGGAGGGGTTCTCGCCCGGTGACGCCCTCACCCGGCTGAACCGGCTGGTCACGACGATGGGCCGGCGCTCCCTCGCCACCGTGGTCTGCCTGTGGTTCGAACCGTCGAGCGGTGTGCTGCGCTACGCCAGCGCCGGCCATCCGCCACCGGTGGTGGCCGACGGCGCAACGGTGGGGCTGCTGCACGACCGGGCGCTCGGCCCACCGATCGGGGCGATCCGGGGCAGCCGCTACGACACGTCGACCGACCAGCTCGACGTCGGCAGCCGACTGATCTGCTACACAGACGGGCTGATCGAGGACCGCACCGTGGGCATCGACGCCGGTCTGGACCAGGTCCGGGCCGACGCCAGAGCCGGCGGTGACCACGTCGAGGAGCTTGCCGACCGGCTGCTGCGCCGGGTGGCCCGCCGGCCCCGTCGTGACGACGTCGCGGTGCTGGTATTGGAGGCGACCGACCTGGACCGCCTCAGGATGCGGCTGCCGGCGCAGGCGCGGGCACTGGCGCTGTTGCGTCGACGGCTGGCGGACTTCTTCGCCGCGCACCGGATCGGCGACACCGACCAGTTCGATCTGACCGTGGCGATCTCCGAGGCGGCGGCCAACGCGATCGAGCACCCGGTCACCCCCGCGCAGCCGGACATCTGGCTGGAGGTCGGTATCGACGGGGACGACCTGGTCGCCAGCGTGCGGGACAGCGGCGGTTGGCGGGCGGCCGCCGACACCGGGTTCCGCGGTCGGGGACTGGCATTGATCGCCGCCCTGGCCGAACTGCGGATCGACCGGGACGGGCAGGGCAGCGAGGTCACGTTGCGCCGTCGACTGGCTCCCCGACCGGATCCGGCCTGACCATCCGGGCCGGGCTGCCGGCCCGGATCGCCTCGGCGGCCAGCCACGGCTGCCCGCCGAGGCCGGAGATGTCCAGGACCCGGCGGACCTGCCGGGACGGCAGCACCATCAGCGCCTGCGGGTAGCGGTCGGTGAGCTGGAGCAGCGCGTGGATGGCCGCCGAATCGAAGAACGAGACCGTACGCAGATCGAGGGTCACCTTGCCGGCGTCCTCGTGGATCGCGGCCTGGTACATGTGCTCGGCGGTGGCCATGTCCACCTCGCCGTTGACAGTGACGGTCAGGTGGTCACCGTCCAGGTCACTGGTGGCGGAGAAGATCTGCTCCGGACCCTGCTGATCCACGAACGTAAAGATGGCACAACTGTGCGGATCCAGCAAGATTCGGCGGTAAACGGTCGACTGCTCAGCGTGTCCGTGGCGGCTCGGTCGCCGGCCGGTCGGGTCGGCACCGACGGCGCTAGGCTGGACGCATGACCTCCGTCCGCGCTCCGCTGACCCCTGGAAAGATCTCGCCGTGGCGGCCGGTGCCGGCGCACATCACCCGGCCGGAGTACGTCGGTCGCAAGCAGCCCGCGCCCTGGCGCGGCTCGCACGTCCAGTCCCCGGATACCATCGAGCGGATGCGGGTGGCGGGTCGGCTCGCCGCCCGGGCCGTGCAGCTCGCCGGTGAGCACTGCAAACCGGGGGTCACCACCGACGAGATCGACGCGGTGGTGCACGACTTCCTCTGTGACAACGGCGCCTACCCGTCGACCCTGGGCTACAAGGGGTTCCCCAAATCCTGCTGCACCAGCCTCAACGAGGTCGTCTGCCACGGCATCCCCGACTCCACGGTGCTGGCCGACGGCGACATCGTCAACGTCGACGTGACTGCCTACATCGGCGGGGTGCACGGCGACACCGACGCGACCTTCTGCGTCGGTGAGGTCTCGCAGGAGGCCCAGTTGCTGGTCGAGCGGACCCACGAGGCGATGATGCGGGGCATCCGGGCGGTGGCCCCGGGGCGGCAGATCAACGTGATCGGCCGGGTGATCGAGTCCTACGCCCGGCGGTTCGGCTACGGCGTGGTACGCGACTTCACCGGCCACGGCATCGGCGAGGCGTTCCACAGCGGGCTGTACGTCCCGCACTACGACAGTCCACGACCCACGGACGTGATGGAGCCGGGGATGACGTTCACTGTCGAGCCGATGATCACGCTCGGCACGCACGAGTACGACATGTGGCGGGACGGCTGGACGGTGGTCACCAAGGACCGCCGGTGGACCGCCCAGTTCGAGCACACGATCGTGGTCACCGAGGACGGCTTCGAGATCCTTACCCTGCCCTGACCGGACCGGGGCCCAGCAGACTGGTCTCACAGTGGTCGAGCCAGCGGATCTCCGCCTCCGCCCGGAACAGCATCGCGTCGAGCACCAGTCGGCCGACGCGGTCGACGTCGGCCGACCTCGCTCTGGCGCGGGTCAGCTCCCGTACCGCGTCCAGGGTTGCCGCCCGTTGCGTCGCGACCACCCCGCGTACGTCCGCCCCTGGCGTGCTCAGCGCGAGGGCGATCTTCACCGTCAGTTCGTCGCGGCCTTGGCCGACGCGGCCGACCGGGCTGCTGAACCAGGCGGCCAGCGCGTTCCGGCCGGCGGCGGTGATGGCGAACGGTCGCTGCCCGGCCGAGTTGCCCGCCAGCGCACGCACCAGCCCGTCGCGTTGCAGCCTGGCGAGCGTGGTGTACACCTGTCCGATGTTGAGCGGCCACGCCCCACCGGTGGTCTCCTCGAAGGCCGCCCGGAGCTGGTACCCGTGCATCGGGCCCCGGTCGAGCAGCGCGAGCAGTCCGTGGCGGATCGACATGCCAGCTGAGTATGCATACCGGGTAGGTGGGCGGCAACCGGGATCATGAATCGCGGTTCCGGTCACGCTTGCGCCGGCCCGGCCCGGTCGCGCTTGCGCCGGGATGGACTGGCCAGGTCACGCTCAGCCGGGCCGGCCCGGCCAGGTCGGCACAGCCGGTGTGACGCCGGCCGCCTGTCGCCAGCGGGTCGCGCGGACCGCGTACTCGATCAGGACGGTGAGCGCCGCCTCGCGGTCCGCGCCGGAGGTGACCGGCAGCACCGCCCGCCAGACGGCGGCGGCCCGCTCCTCGACCTCGGCGGCCAGCCGCAGGGCGCTGGTCGCGTCGGTGACCGGGAACGGCAGTTGATAGGCCGGTTCGACCGGCGGCGCGGCGGCACCGACCCGCAGGATCAGCTGGTCGCGCCGGTCCCGGTGGGCGGCCTCGGCGTCGCGTGCCCGGGCAGCGGCGTCGCCGTCGAGATGGACCCCGAGCACGCCGTAGGCGAAGATCGCCGCGTACTCGGCGGTGAGTGCCTGCTCCCATCCGTCAGCCACGGTCGGCGCTCCTTCTGATTCGGTGGTCCACGTTTATCGGAGCACCTCGAGGTGACAGGCGCGGGCCGCGGCGATCGAGCCCAGTAGCGCGGCCCGGTCGGCTGCGGCGGTGTGGCACGCCGCGGCGGCCTCGGCTGCGGCGGCCTCCTCTGCGGACCGCAACGCGGTGAGTGCGGCGGCCCGGTCGACTGGTGGGGCCGAGGTGCCGGTCCCCGGCGTGGTCGTGCCCGACGGTACGGCGGAGCCCGGGGCGCTGGGCTGGCCGCCCGGGTCGGCGGTCGTCGGGCCCGGTAGGGCGATCCCGGTCAGCTGGCTGAGCTCCTCGGCGTGCGTCCGGTGGGTGGCGACGACCGGGGTCAGCAGCGGGCCGAGCTCGGCTGTCGTGGTCATCGCGGCGTCGTACCGCGCCACCAGGTCCAGGGTGGCGGCGAGCAGGCCGGCGAGTGGATCCGGCTCCGGTGCGGGCTCCGGCTCACCGCCGAGCAGGCCGCATCCGGCCAGCCCGGCCGGGACGGCGACGGCGACGGCGGCACCGACGGCACCCCGGAGCACTCCACGTCGGCTGCAGCGGCCGGCCGGAGGAGTGGCCGGGTACGCGGTCCTGCCGATCGCCCGCCGGCCTGGTTGGTTCGCGAACACCGGACCAGTCAACACCATCGGCGCCGCAATCGGTCCGCGCCTCCCGGGGATCGGTCCGCGAGAGCCTATCCGGAAAGTCCTGCAGTAGCGACTCAGTGTGGTCGTTGCTGTCCCGGTGGCTACCCGTGTCGGCTTGCGGTCGGGTGTCCGGTTTCCCTCGGTGCGCCGGGGGGTCGATCGCCTCGGCCGCGCGTTACGCTCTGCCCAGTCGCGTCGGAGTAACATCCGACGGCACTGCTGGTGTCGCCTCGAGCGGCCAACGAAGAAGATAACGGTGGAAGGGTGCGGAGATGACACAGCGTGACCGTGCCGGTGGCAGGTCACCCGGTTCCCGCGCCCGCCGGGCCGCCACCCCACGGCCCCGTCCGGACGGCGCCCAACGGCCCCAGGTCGCAGCTGCGGCCCGGCGCGACCGGTTGCGGGCGATCGTCGAGCCGGTGGTCCGGGCGGCCGGCTTCGATCTGGAGGACGTCTCGGTCTCCCGGGTGGGTCGTCGACACCTGGTCCGGGTGATCGTCGACGCCGACGGCGGTGTCGGGCTCGACTCGGTGGCCGAGGTGTCCCGTGCGGTCTCGGCGGCCCTGGACGAGGCCGAGTCGGTGGCCGGTACGGAGCTGATCGCCGGCGAGTACCAGCTCGAGGTCAGCTCGCCCGGCGTGGACCGGCCGCTGCGGTTGCCCCGGCACTGGCGCCGCAACGCCGGCCGGCTGGTGCGGGTGACCGCGGCCCAGCGCCAGGTGACCGGCCGGATCGTCACCGCCGACGACGAATCGGTGCAGTTGGACGTCGACGGTGGCGTCCAGCGGTGGCCCTACGACGACCTCGGCCCCGGGCGGGTCCAGGTGGAGTTCAACCGCCTCGACGAGGTCGTCGACGACGACCCGGCGGATGTCGACGACCCGTCCGACGACGACGAAGTGGAGGACGAGGAGAGGTGAACATCGACCTCGCGGCGCTGCGCGCACTGGAGCGCGAGCGGGAGATCCCGTTCGACACGATTCTCGCGGCGATCGAGGCCGCGCTGCTGACCGCGTACCGGCACACCGAGGGTGCGCAGACCCATGCCCGGGTCGAGATCGACCGGCGCAGCGGGATGGCGCTGGTCTACGCCCAGGATCTCGACGCCGAGGGCGCGGTGCTGCGCGAGTGGGACGACACACCGCATGATTTCGGGCGGATCGCCGCGATGACTGCCAAACAGGTGATTCTGCAGCGGTTGCGGGAAGCGACCGACGAAGTTCACTTCGGGGAGTACGCCGGGCGCGACGGTGACCTCGTCACCGGGGTGATCCAGGCCCATGAGGCACGTACCGAAAAGGGGATCGTCACCGTCGACCTGGGCAAGTTGGAGGCGGTGCTGCCGGCCGCCGAGCAGGTGCCGGGCGAGACCTACCCGCACGGCCAGCGGATCCGGTGCGTGGTGGTGCACGTGGCCAAAGGGTTCCGAGGGCCGCAGATCACCCTGTCCCGGTCCCACCCAAATCTGGTCAAGCGGCTGTTCGCGCTGGAGGTCCCGGAGATCGCCGACGGCACCGTGGAGATCGCGGCGATCGCCCGGGAAGCGGGCCACCGGACCAAGATCGCGGTACGGTCGACCGCTTCCGGGGTCAACGCCAAGGGCGCCTGCATCGGTCCGATGGGCCAGCGGGTGCGGGCGGTGATGAGCGAACTGCACGGCGAGAAGATCGACATCATCGACTGGTCCGACGACCCGGCCGCCTTCGTGGGCAACGCGCTGTCGCCGGCGAAGGCGTTGCGGGTCGAGGTGGTCGACGCGGCTACCCGTACCGCCCGGGTGACGGTCCCGGACTTCCAGCTCTCGCTGGCCATCGGCAGGGAAGGGCAGAATGCCCGGCTTGCTGCCCGACTGACCGGCTGGCGGATCGACATCCGGCCGGACACCGAGGCCGGTTCCGCCGGTCGGGATCCGGCCCCGGAACCGGGCGGCGCGGTCTCTGGCGCGTCGGGGTAGACTTTTCTCGTGGTACGACGTGCGTTGCCGGTGCGCACCTGTGTGGGCTGCCGACGACGTGCACCGGTTCACGAGCTGCTACGGGTTGTCGTAGTTGGAGGCGAGGACGTGTCGCGCCTGCGACCTGATCCGATCCGTGGTCTGCCGGGGCGGGGTGCGCACCTGCATCCCGATCCGGCATGTCTGGAGCTGGCGCAGCGGCGTCGCGCCTTCGGGCGGGCGCTGCGAGTGTCCGGTGTCGTCGACACCGGCGAGCTGGCCGAGTACATCAGCACGTCAACCGCTACGTCCGGTCATCCGGCCGGACGAGGGTCGCACAGCAAGGTAGGACGACCGACATGAGCACACGATGAAGTCCCAGCAATGAGCAGGCTTCTAGTGCACGAGTGAGGTCGCTGCGGGTGCTGCCCGCACGACCTCGGAGTGAGGAGTGCAGTGGCAGGCAAGGCCCGCGTACACGAGCTCGCCAAAGAGCTCGGGGTCGAAAGCAAGACCGTTCTCGCCAAGCTCAAGGAGATGGGTGAGTTCGTGAAATCCGCGTCGAGCACGGTGGAAGCACCCGTCGCCCGACGCCTCCGTGGTGCGTTCGCGGCGGCTTCCCAGTCGTCGCCGTCGGCACCGGCCCGACCGGCCGCGTCGCCGACGAACAGCACCGAGCCGAGAGTCTCCGCCAAGCCGGCGCCACCGCGCCGGCCGGCGGCGCCGTCGTCGATGCGCCCCAAGGGCCCGGTGCCCGGTCCGCCGCCGTCGGCGGCCCCGGTGGCCAAGCCAGCGAGTGCGCACGACATCGAGGTGGCCGCCGCCGAAGCGCGGGCGGCAGCGCTCAAGGCCGAGCAGGAGGCCAACGTCAAGGCCGCCCAGCAGGCGGCGAAGCAGCGGGACACCGGCCGGCGGGAGCCCCCGGCGGACGGCGGTCCCCGACCCAAGCCCGGGCCGGGGTCGGTGCCGCCGCGTCCGGGTAGCCCGGCAGCCGGTCGCTCGGCCGGTGGTCGGCCGCCGACGCCCGGTGCGCCGTCGCCTGGGGCACCCGGTCGGCCGGGTGCCCGCCCGCCGGCGCGGGGCGGCAACAATCCGTTCGGCATCAGCCAGGGTGGCGGGCAACGACCCGCCGCCGGTGGCGGGCAGCGGCCCAACCCGGCGTCGATGCCCCCGCGGCCGAGTCCGGCGTCGATGCCCCCGCGGCCGAGTCCGGCCTCGATGCCGTCGCAACGCCCGGGTCGCCCGGGTGGTCCCGGTGGCGCCGGTCGCCCCGGCGGTCCCGGTGGCGGCCGTGGTGGCGGCGGTGGCGGCGGTTACCGTGGCGGCCCCGGTGGCGGCGGCGGTGGCGGCGGTTACCGTGGCGGTCCCGGTGGCGGCGGCGGCGGCGGTTACCGTGGCGGTCCCGGTGGCGGCGGCGGCTTCCGTGGTGGTGCCCCTGCCGGTGGCGGCGGTCGGCCCGGTGGCGGCGGTCGTGGCCGTGGTGGCGGCACCGCGGGTGCCTTCGGCCGGCCGGGAGGTCGTCCGACCAGGGGCCGCAAGTCCAAGAAGCAGCGCAGACAGGAATTCGACAACCTCTCCGCGCCGACGATGAGTTCCGGTGCGCCGCGTGGCCAGGGCCAGGCGGTACGGCTGTCGCGTGGGGCGTCGCTGTCGGACTTCGCTGACAAGATCAACGCTAATCCGGGGTCGCTGGTCCAGGAGATGTTCAACCTGGGCGAGATGGTCACCGCCACCCAGTCCTGCTCGGACGAGACGCTGCAGCTGCTGGGTGAGCACCTCGGATTCAACGTGCAGATCGTCAGCCCGGAGGACGAGGACCGCGAACTGCTCGCGCAGTTCAACATCGACCTCGACGCCGAGGTGGACTCCGACCGGCTGGTCACCCGACCGCCGGTGGTGACCGTGATGGGTCACGTCGACCACGGTAAGACCAAGCTGCTCGACGCGATCCGGCAGACCAACCTGGTCGAGGGCGAGGCCGGCGGCATCACCCAGCACATCGGTGCCTACCAGGTGCACGTGCCGCACGACGGGGTGGACCGCGCGTTGACCTTCATCGACACCCCGGGTCACGAGGCGTTCACCGCCATGCGTGCCCGTGGTGCGCAGGTCACCGACATCGTGGTGCTGGTGGTCGCGGCTGACGACGGAGTCATGCCGCAGACCATCGAGGCGCTGAACCACGCCAAGGCGGCCGACGTGCCGATCGTGGTCGCGGTCAACAAGATCGACAAGCCGGAGGCCAACCCGGACAAGGTTCGTCAGCAGTTGACCGAGTACGGTCTGGTCGCCGAGGAGTACGGCGGCGAGACCATGTTCGTCAACGTGGCGGCCAAGCCCGGCACCGGCATCGATCAGCTGCTGGAGGCGGTGCTGCTGACCGCCGACGCGGCGCTCGAGCTCACCGCTCCGGTCGACGGCCCGGCGCAGGGCATCGCGATCGAGGCGCACCTGGACAAGGGCCGGGGCGCGGTGGCGACCGTACTGGTGCAGAAGGGCACCCTGCGTACCGGCGACTCGATCGTGGCAGGCGGCGCGCACGGCCGGGTCCGGGCCATGCTCGACGAGAACGGCAAGCAGGTCGCCGAGGCGGGTCCGGCCCGACCGGTGCTGGTGCTCGGCCTCACCGCGGTGCCCAGCGCCGGCGACACCTTCCTCGCCGCGCAGGACGACCGGACGGTGCGGCAGATCGCCGAGCAGCGGCAGGCCCGACGGCGGGCGGCGAGCTTCGCCAACTCGCGCGGCCGGGCCACCCTGGAGACGCTCATGGAGCAGATCAAGGAGGGCGAGAAGACCTCGCTCAACCTGATCCTCAAGGGCGATGTCTCCGGCTCGGTCGAGGCGTTGGAGGACGCGCTGTTCAAGCTCGACATCCCGGACGAGGTCCAGCTGCGGATCCTGGACCGGGGTGTGGGTGCGATCACCGAGAGCAATGTGATGCTCGCGAGCGCGTCCGCCGAGGCGGCAACGATCATCGGCTTCAACGTCCGGGCCTCCAACAAGGTCCGGGAGATCGCCGACCGCGAAGGCGTGGAGATCCGGTACTACACCGTCATCTACCAGGCCATCGAGGAGATCGACGCGGCGCTCAAGGGCCTGCTCAAGCCGGAGTTCGAGGAGGTCGAGCTGGGCAGCGCGGAGATCCGCGACGTGTTCCGTTCGTCCAAGATCGGCAACATCGCCGGCTGTATGGTCCGTTCGGGCATCATCCGACGCAACGCCAAGGCCCGGTTGCTGCGCGACGGCGCGGTGGTGGCGGACAACGTCACCATCAGCTCGCTCAAGCGCTTCAAGGACGACGCGACTGAGGTCCGGGAGGGCTTCGAATGCGGTCTGACCCTGGGGAACTACAACAACATCCAGGTGGGCGACATCATCGAGACCTTCGAGATGCGGGAGAAGGTACGTACCTGATCCGCGCGGCGTAGGGCTCGCAGTACGCCGACAGGCGGTCCGCGACCGGTGCAGCTCACCGGTTGCCGGCCGCCTGTCGGCGTCGGTGCCGCCTGTCGGTCGGGTGCCGCCGGCCGGTCGGCGTCGGGTGCCGGTCGAGTCCGCCGGTCACCGCGTATCCTTCGGGACGATGTTCACCGGAACTGCCACCTTCGACATGCTGCTGCCGGGCGACTCCCAGTCGCTGAAGGCGAAACGCTCCTACGTACGCCCGATCGTCGCCGCGCTGCGTCGCTTCGAGGTCTCCGCCGCCGAGGTCGGCGCGCTCGACCGGCACGGCCGGGCGGAGATCGCGGTGGCCGTGGTCGCGGCCGACGCGGCGCACGTACGTGAAGTGCTGGACAACTGCGAACGGACGGTGGCCGGTCGGCCCGAGATCGAGCTGCTCTCCGTCCGGCGCCGGCTCTACGGTGCCGACGACTGATCTACGACACCGACCGGTCCGGCACGCACGCGCACCGACCGGTCCGGCGTACGGCGCACAGGTAGGGTCGACACGTTGACCGGACACCGCGGAGGTAGAGATGACGGACCCGGCGCGGGTGCGCAGGCACGCGGAGCGCGTGCGCGAGCTGGTGGCTTCGGTGGTACGTACCCAGATCAAGGACCCCAGACTCGGCATGATCACCATCACCGACGCGCGGATCACCGCTGATCTGCGCGACGCGACGGTCTTCTACACGGTCCTCGGTGACGCCGCCGCCCAGGCCGGCACCAAGGCGGCGTTGGACAGCGCGAACGGGCTGCTGCGCAGCACGGTCGGCAAGGCGCTCGGGCTGCGCCACTCACCGACGCTCACCTTCGTCCTCGACAACGTGCAGGAGCACGCCAAGCACATCGACGATCTGCTCGCCGCCGCCCGCAGCGCCGACGCCGAGGTGCAACGGTTGGCAGCGAACGCCGAGTACGCCGGTGACGCCCAGCCGTACCGGGCCGAGTCGGACGACGACGAGGACGCAGCGGACGACGAGGACCCGGCGGAGGGGGCCCCGAAGGGCGCGGCGACCGCCGAGGCAGCCGGGTCCGGCCAGCCCCATCCGGACGGGCGACCTCGATGATCAGCGTTCCGTCCCCGGTCGGCCCGGTCGCCGACCAGGCGACCGGGCCGACCGGGGACGAGTGGGCGGCCGCGGTCGCCGCAGTCCGTGCGGTCCCGCCCGGCGGGAGGGTCCTGCTGCTGTGCCACGTCAATCCCGACGGTGACGCGCTCGGCAGCATGCTCGGCTTCGGGCTGGGCCTGGCCCGGCTCGGCGGCTGCGCGGTGCAGGCCGCGTTTCCCGGCAATCAGGAGCTGCCGCCGTCCCTGCGCGGAATGCCCGGCTCCCACCTGCTGGTCCAGCCGGACGAGGCGTGGGCCGATCCGGATCTGGCGCTCTGCTTCGACGTCGCGAGTGCGTCCCGGCTGGACGCCCTCGCCGATCGGATGACGGCCCGGACGGCGATCGTGGTCGACCACCATGCCTCCAACACCCGGTTCGGCGGTATCCATCTCGTGGACCCGACCGCGGCGGCCACCTCGGTGGTGGTCGACCAGTTGCTCGGCCGGCTCGGCGTACCGCTGGACCGGGAGATCGCCGAGTGTCTCTACGTCGCGCTGATCACCGACACCGGTTCGTTCCGGTTCGACATGACCACCCCGGCGGTGCACCAGTTCGCCGCCCGGTTGCTGGCCACCGGCATCAGCCCGGCCGAGGTCTCCCGGCGGGTCTTCGACAGCCGACCCTTCGGGGCGGTCCAGCTCTTCGGTGCGGTGCTGCAACGTAGCGTCCTGGAGCCGGCGGCAGCCGGCGGCCAGGGTCTTGTCTGGACCCATGCCACCCTGGCCGATCTGGAACGTTACGACCAGCCGCCGTACGTGCTTGAGGCGTTGATCGATTCGGTCCGGTGCACGGTCGAGGCGGACGTGAGCTGCGTGCTCAAGCAGGTGAGCGAGACCGGTTGGGCGGTCTCGATGCGCAGCAAGGGCGGTGTCGACGTGAGTGCGGTGGCGGTGGCGCTCGGCGGCGGTGGGCATCGGCTCGCCGCCGGCTTCACCGGCGCCGGCAGTGCCGACGAGGTCATCGCCGCCATCCGCGCCCAGCTTGGCTGAGTGACCCCGACCGCTGACCCGGGCGCGGGCCGGTGTCCACGGGTGCCGGATTCCGCCAACCGAGCCTCGACCGCCTGCATAGACACTTCACTCGTCGTCACCGACCAGGGACAATCGAGTGATGGAGCAGTCGTCTGAGCTCACTGCGGAGGTGCCGCGGGCCTGGGACCGACCGGTCGTCTCGATCCCGGTCATTGCCGTGCTGTCGCTGGTGGGCGGGCAGTTGCCGTCGTTCTCGACGGCGGCGAACCTGTACACCATCGGCACCGGCGGGGCGCTGATCTGGTTCGGTCTGTCACGCCGGGTGCCACGGCGGCCGACCCCGCGTCGACTCGGTGACGGCGCAGTGTGGTGGATCGTGCCGGTCGCGATGTTCACCGTCGTCGAGGGCGCCACGTTCGCGATGGGCTCGACCGACGACTTCCCGACCTTCTCCAAGCTGGCCGATCCGGTGCTGGACGGTCAGGTGACCCGGTCGGCGGCGTACTTCGGCTGGCTGGCCGCGTTCTGGGTGCTGGTGCGGCGATGAGCGCCGTTCGGGCGGCGGTGATCGGCGGTTTCGTCGTCGCGCTGGCGCTGTTCGGGGTGCTGGAGCTGCTCGCCCGGCGGCCGGGCTCGCGGATTCCGACGTTCGGTGACGTCTGCGCGTACGTGATGCAGTACGAGGTGGGCAGGGTGCCGGTTGGTCGGATCGGGGTCTTCGGTTTCTGGTGGTGGGTCGGGTGGCACTTCTTCGCGCGGTGATCGACGTGGCCAAATATAATCCTCTCGCATTCTGGGAACAGTGCGCAGGATGTGGACCTGAACGATAACTTGGGTGTGGTGCGGGCCACACCTGCCCGCCGCTGTCCGCCTGGTCACGGCCCCGGTGATCCCGGAAGTGTCGTCGTCGGCAATCCGGTGTCAACCTGTGGGAAGGTCGTGGCGTCATGCCCAGCAAGCCCAAGCCCGAATCCGCCGACGAAGCGCGCGAGCAGGCCCGGCGGGCATTGCAGATGTCGATGGATACCCGCCAGTAACGTCTGTGGGCCGCCGCCGGCCACGTCGTCGCACGAAACCGCGCGGCCTGGGTCGGTGCCGTCGCCTCGGTGCGCGGTGATCCGCCTAGGTAAGTGACCCAGGCAATAGCACTCCTTACCGATCGGCTGTCAGGCTGTACCTCGATGGCCACCTCCCGCACGGCGCCCCCATCTCCACCGTCAGGCCCGGGGCCCGAACCAGGCCCGGGGCCCGAACCACAGTCGGCGTCCACCCGACGGATCGTGCGCCTGGCACTGCCCGCTTTTGTCGTGCTGGCGGCCGAGCCGATCTACGTCCTCGTCGACACCGCCGTCGTCGGCCGTCTCGGGCCGGTGGCCCTCGCCGCCGTCGCGGTGGGCGGCACCGTGATGTCGGTCGCCGCCTGGCTCGGCACCGTCGCGGCGTACGGCACCACCGGCCGCGCCGCCCGCCGTTACGGCGCCGGCGACCGGACCGCCGCCCTGGCCGAGGGAGTCCAGGCGTCCTGGCTCGGGGCGTTCGCCGGACTGCTGCTCGCCGTGGCGCTGCAGATCCTCGCCGGTCCGATCACCGCTGGGCTCGCCGGGCAGCACAGCCCGGTCGCCGACGCTGCCGAGCAGTGGCTGCGGATCGCTGCCTGGGGCGCGCCGGGTCTGCTACTGGCCGCCGCCGGCAACGGCTGGATGCGCGGTGTGCAGGAGACCCGCCGTCCGGTGCGGTACGTGCTGGCGGCCAACGTCGTCTCCGCTGTGCTCTGCCCGGTGCTGGTCTACCCGCTGGGTCTGGGGCTGACCGGATCGGCGGTGGCCAACGTCGTCGCGCAGACCCTGGGCGGTCTGCTCTTCGTCCGGGCGTTGGTGACGGCCGGGGCACCGCTGCGCCCCCGGCCGCACCTCCTGCTGACCCACCTCACCGTCGGACGTGACCTGCTGATCCGAGGCGCCGCGTTCCAGGTGAGCTTCCTGTCCGCCACCGCAGTCGCGGCCCGGTACGGCACCATCCAGGTCGGTGCCCACCAGATCGCCATCCAGTTGTGGTTCTTCACCGCGCTGGCGATGGACGCGCTGGCGATCGCCGGGCAGTCGCTGGTCGGCGCGGCGCTGGGCGCCGGAGACGCGGCGGGCGCCCGGCTGCTCGCCCGCCGGCTGGTGCTGTTCGGCGCCGTTGCCGGCGTCGGGTTCGCGGTGCTGTTCGCCGTCGGTGCCCCGGTGATTCCCGGCTGGTTCAGCCCCGACCCCGGGGTGCACGACCAGGCGATGGTCATCTGGCCGTGGTTCGTGGCGTTGCAACCGGTAGCCGGGGTGGTCTTCGCTCTCGACGGGGTCTTCATCGGGGCGGGTGATCTGCGTTACCTGCGTGACCTCACGATCGGCGGCGCGCTCGGCGGATTCCTGCCGGTCATCTGGGCCGGCTACCTGCTCGACCTCGGTCTGGCCAGCATCTGGGCCGGGCTGGCGGTGTTCATGCTGGTCCGGCTGGTCGGGCTGGTCCACCGGCTGAAGTCGCCGCGGTGGACGGTGCTCGGCGTGCCGGCCGGCCGGACCTGATCGCCACGGCGCATCGGGATCTGGCAGGCTTGGCAGTCGTGAGTACGCACGGACTGATCGTGGTCGACAAGCCGGCCGGGATGACCTCGCACGACGTCGTTGCCCGGATCCGGCGGCTGGCCGGCACCCGGCGGGTGGGCCACGGCGGCACCCTGGATCCGATGGCGACCGGCGTGCTGGTGGTCGCGGTGAACCGGGCCACCCGGCTGCTCACCTACGTGATCGGCGTCGGCAAGACCTACACGGCCACCATCCGGCTCGGCGTGTCGACGGTGACCGACGACGCCGAGGGGGAGGTCACCGACCGGTCGCCGGTGGACGGTGTCACCGAGGAGCAGATCCGGGCCGGCCTGGCCGCGCTGACCGGGGAGATCGACCAGGTGCCCAGCGCCGTGAGCGCAATCAAGATCAACGGACAGCGGGCGTACCGGCGGGTCCGCTCCGGTGAGCAGGTCGAGCTGGCCGCCCGCCGGGTGACCATCTCCCGCCTCGACGCGGTCGCCGTCCACCCGCCGACCGACGGCAGCGTCGACGTCGACGTCGAGGTGGCCTGCTCGTCCGGCACGTACATCCGGGCCATCGCCCGGGACCTGGGGGCCGCGCTCGGCGTCGGTGGGCACCTCACCGCGCTGCGCCGGACCGCGGTCGGCGGGTTCACGGCGGCCGAAGCCGCCACCCTGGCCGAGCTTGAGCAGCGGGCACCGGACGTGGTGCAGTTGCCCATGGCGGCCGCCGCCGGTCGGCTCCTCACCGGCCGTGAGGTCGGCGCGGAGGAGGCCCGGGTGCTCGGCCACGGTGGCCCGATAACGCCGGTCGGCCGGCCCGGACCATACGCGGTCTACGCCCCGGACGGCGAACTGCTCGCGGTGGTGTCGGAACGCGACGGCCGGGCCCGGGCGGAGATCGTGCTCGCGCCGGCGTGACAGCATCGAACCCGGCCGGTCACCCGGTTGGGCAAACCTTGGCGGCACAGGCGGGAGGCATCATGCAGCGGTGGCGGGGAGTGGAGGCGGCCGGTGGCGGCTGGGGCCGCGCGGTGGTCACCATCGGGGTGTTCGACGGCATCCACCGCGGGCATCAGGCAACCATCGGGCACGCCGTCAAGCGGGCCCGTGACCTCGGTATCCAGTCCGTGGTGGTGACCTTCGACCCGCATCCGGCGGAGGTGGTGCGGCCCGGTAGTCATCCGGCGGTACTCACCGGGCCGGCCCGCAAGGCCGAGCTGATCGAATCGCTCGGCGTGGACGTGCTCTGCGTGCTGCCGTTCACCGTCGAGTTCTCCCGGCTGACCGCCGAGCAGTTCGTCCACGACCTGCTGGTCGAGCACCTGCACGCCGCCGTGGTGGTGGTGGGGGAGAACTTCCGGTTCGGGCACCGGGCCACCGGCGACGTCGCGCTGCTGGCGCGGCTCGGTCGCCGGTTCGGGTTCGCCGTGGAGGACGCCAGCCTGGTCACCGACAGCGGCACGGTCTTCTCGTCGACGTACATCCGGGCCTGTATCGACGCCGGGGACGTGACCGCCGCCGCCGCCGCGCTCGGCCGGCCGCACCGCCTCGAAGGGGTGGTGGTCCGTGGCGACCGTCGCGGCCGGGAGATCGGCTTTCCCACCGCGAACCTGCTCACCCCGCGATACGCGGCGGTGCCGGCGGACGGCATCTACGCGGCCCGGCTGGTGCGCTCGGACGGCCCGGTCCGCCCGGACGGGCTCAGCGGCGGAGGCCCCGGACTGCCGGCCGCCGCCTCCATCGGCACCAACCCCACCTTCGCCGGCCGCGACCGCCGGGTGGAGGCGTACGTCCTCGACTTCGACCGGGACATCTACGGCGAGCAGGTGGCGATCGACTTCGTCGCCCGGTTGCGGGAGACCCGCCGGTTCGACGGGGTCGGGCCGTTGGTCGCCCAGATGAACGAGGACGTCGCCCAGGTCCGGACGGTGCTCGGGGCCTGACCCGACCCGTACGGTGCTCGGGGCCTGACCCGAGCCGACTAGCAGGGCCTGGCCCCCGGCGTCGGCAACCCCGGTGGGCAGCGGCGATACGACGCACCGTGGCCTTGCCGGCCCCCGTGCCGACCGGCTGGTAGCCTGAACGCAGCGTCGGACCACCGACGATTCGTCTCGCCTGCCTGCACGACGCCGCGGGCGCGAGGCGAGGGACGACCCCACACAGATTCAGGGAGACCATGGCGCTCGATCAGGAAGCCAAGCGCAAGATCCGCGAGGAGTACGCCACCGCCGACGCGGACACCGGTTCGCCGGAGGTCCAGGTCGCGGTGCTCACCAAGCGGATCGCCGACCTCACCGGGCACCTCAAGGTGCACAAGCAGGACCACCACAGCCGTCGTGGTCTGCTGCTGCTGGTCGGCCGGCGCCGCCGGCTGCTCAACTACCTGCAGAAGAAGGACATCAACCGCTACCGGTCGCTCATCGAGCGGCTCGGCCTGCGGCGGTGACGTAGCGGCGCGGCGGCGGCCGTCCGCGGCCCCCGCCGCGCCACACCACCACCATTCGACACCGGGCACCACGACCCCACCCGTCGAAGGGAGCCGGTCAACGTACCGGTCCTCGGTAGTGGCCCCCGGGCCAGCCGGCCATCACGCCGGCTCCCCCGGGCGCTTCGATCGATGACCGGCCGGTTGAGCAGCTCCCCGAGGTCGTGGCCCCACGACGCGTAAAGGAGCGCGACCCGACCATGACCGAGCAGCACAATCTCGGCACCCAACGCAGCACCGCCGTGATCGACAACGGAGCCTTCGGCACCCGCGAGGTCACCTTCTCCGCCGGGCGGCTGGCCCGCCAGGCCGCCGGCTCGGTGATCGCCCAGCTGGGCGACACCGTGGTGCTCTCCGCGACCACCGCCAGCAAGCAGCCGCGTGAGCACCTCGACTTCTTCCCGCTCACCGTCGACGTCGAGGAGCGGATGTACGCCGCCGGGCGGATCCCCGGATCGTTCTTCCGCCGCGAGGGCCGGCCCAGCGAGGAGGCGATCCTCACCTGCCGGCTGACCGACCGGCCGCTGCGCCCGACGTTCGCCAAGGGCCTGCGCAACGAGGTCCAGGTGGTGGCCACCGTGCTGGCGCTGGACCCGGCCCACCCGTACGACGTGATCGCGATCAACGCGGCGTCGATGTCCACCAAGCTGTCCGGCCTGCCGTTCTCCGGGCCGATCGGGGCGACCCGGATCGCCCACGTCGACGGCGCGTGGGTGGCCTTCCCGACCCTGGACGAGCTGTCCCGGGCCACCTTCGACATGGTGGTCGCCGGCCGGGCCCTGCCGGACGGTGACGTGGCGATCATGATGGTCGAGGCCGAGGCCACTCCGCACGCGGTCGGGCTGATCGCCGGTGGCGCCACCGCCCCCACCGAGGACGTGGTGGCCAGCGGGCTGGAGGCGGCCAAGCCGACCATTCGCGAGCTGTGCCGGGCGCAGAGCGAGCTGGCCGAGGTGGCGGCGAAGCCGATCGCTGACTTCCCGGTCTTCCTCGACTACGGTGACGACGCCTACGACGCGGTCGTGGCCGCCGGCCGCGACGAGGTCGCCGAGGCGTTGAAGATCGCCTCGAAGGCGGAGCGTGAGGACGCGCTGGACCGGATCAAGGACAAGGTCGCCGGTGAGCTCGGCGAGCGGTTCGAGGGCCGGGAGAAGGAGATCAGCGCGGCCTTCCGGTCGCTGACCAAGTCCGAGGTCCGGGCCCGGGTGCTACGCGAGCAGGTACGCATCGACGGCCGTGGCCCGCGGGACATCCGCCCGCTCACCGCCGAGGTCGGGGTGCTGCCCCGGGTGCACGGCTCGGCGCTGTTCGAGCGCGGCGAGACGCAGATCCTCGGGGTCAGCACGCTGAACATGCTGCGGCTGGAGCAGACGCTGGACACCCTCTCCCCGGAGAAGTCCAAGCGCTACATGCACAACTACAACTTCCCGCCGTACTCCACCGGCGAGACCGGCCGGGTCGGTTCGCCGAAGCGGCGGGAGATCGGCCACGGTGCGCTCGCCGAGCGGGCCCTGGTGCCGGTGCTGCCGACGCGTGAGGAGTTCCCGTACGCGATCCGCCAGGTGTCCGAGGCGCTCGGCTCCAACGGTTCGACGAGCATGGGCTCGGTCTGTGCCTCCACGCTGTCGCTGCTGTCTGCCGGGGTGCCGCTGAAGGCCCCGGTGGCCGGGATCGCGATGGGCCTGATCTCCGACGAGGTCGACGGGCAGACCCGGTACGTCACGCTGACCGACATCCTCGGCGCCGAGGACGCGTTCGGCGACATGGACTTCAAGGTGGCCGGCACCCCCGAGTTCGTCACCGCGCTGCAGTTGGACACCAAGCTCGACGGCATCCCGTCGGACGTGCTCGCCGGCGCCCTGCAGCAGGCCCGCGAGGCCCGGATGACCATCCTGGAGGTCATGCGCCAGGCGATCGAGGGCCCGGCCGCGATGAGCGAGCACGCCCCCCGGGTGACCACGGTGAAGATCCCGGTCGACAAGATCGGCATGGTGATCGGCCCGAAGGGCCAGACCATCAACGCGATCCAGGACGAGACCGGCGCGGACATCTCGATCGAGGACGACGGCACCATCTACGTCGGCGCCACCAACGGGCCGGCCGCCGAGGCCGCCGTCGAGCGGATCAACGCGATCGCCAACCCGACGCTGCCGAAGGTGGGCGACAAGTTCCTCGGCACGGTCGTCAAGACCGCCGCGTTCGGCGCGTTCATCTCGCTGCTGCCCGGCCGCGACGGCCTGCTGCACATCTCCAAGGTGGGCGACGGCAAGCGGGTCGAGCGGGTCGAGGACCACCTCAACGTCGGCGACAAGGTCGAGGTGCAGATCGCCGACATCGACGCCCGGGGCAAGATCTACCTGGACAAGGTCCGCCCGGAGGGCGCCGAGGCGCCGGCCGCGTCCGACGGCGGCGAGCGTCCCGGTGGCCGCGACCGTGGCGACCGTGGGCCGCGTGACCGTGGTGACCGGGACCGTGGCGACCGGGGCCCCAGCCGGGGCGACGGTGGCGAGGGCGGCGAGCGCCGCCGACGTAACCGGCACAGCTGACGCCGGCCGAGATGGCCAGGACCGAACCGGTCACCGGCCGGGGCCTGTCCCGGCCGGTGACCCGGACACTCACCGCCGACCCGTTGGGCGGCACGGTACGCCGTACCGTGCTGCCCAACGGGCTGCGGGTGATCACCGAGGCGATTCCGGCGATGCGCAGCGTGTCGTTCGGCGTGTGGGTCGGAGTCGGCTCGCGCGACGAGACCCCGGCCCGATCCGGTGCCTCGCACTTCCTGGAACACCTGCTGTTCAAGGGGACGAAGCGGCGTACCGCGTGGGACATCTCGTCGCAGATCGAGGCCGTCGGCGGCGAGACCAACGCGTTCACCACCAAGGAGTACACCTGCTACTACGCCCGAGTGCTCGACGAGGACCTGCCGCTGGCCGTCGACGTCGTCTGTGACTTGGTGGCCAACTCGGTGATCGACCCGGCCGACGTGGAGACCGAACGTGGCGTGATCCTCGAAGAGATCGCCATGCACGACGACGAGCCCGACGACGAGGTTCACGACCTGCTCGCCGAGGCCGTCTTCGGCCCACATCCGCTCGGCCGGTTGATCTCCGGCACCGAGGCGACGATCTCGGCGTTGACTCGCCGGCAGATCCACGACTTCTACCGGCGGCGCTACACGCCCGGCGCGATGGTGATCGCCGCCGCCGGCAACCTCGACCACCGGGCGGTGGTCCGCCAGGTACGGGCGGCGCTGCGGGGCAGCCCGTTGGACGCCGAACGGCCCGGTGCGCCGGCACCGCTGCGCCCGGCCACCCCGGCGGTGCGCACCCGTCGGTCCCGCACGGTGCTGCGCCGTAAGGAGACCGAGCAGGCCCATCTGGTGCTCGGCGGCCCGGGTATCAGTCGCGGCGACGACCGTCGGTTCGCGCTCGGGGTGCTGAACAACGTCGTCGGCGGTGGCATGTCCAGCCGGCTGTTCCAGGAGGTGCGGGAACGCCGAGGGCTGGCGTACTCGGTCTACTCGTACGCCAGCCAGTACGCCGACGGCGGGACGTTCGCCGTCTACGCCGGTTGTGCGCCGAGCCGGGTCGACGAGGTGCTGGAGCTGGTCCGGGCGGAGCTGGCGGCGGTCGTCGAGCACGGGCTGAGCGCCGACGAGCTGGCCCGGGGCAAGGGTATGAGCCGGGGTGGGTACGTGCTGGGCCTGGAGGACACCGGGTCCCGGATGGGTCGGCTGGCCAAGGGGGAGCTGCTCTACGGCGAGCAGTTGACCGTGGACCAGCTGCTCGCACGGGTGGCGGCGGTGACCGCCGAACAGGTCGGCGCAATCGCTGCCGAGCTGCTCACCCGGCCGATGTCCCTGGCGGTAATCGGCCCGGTGGAGTCCGCGACGTTGGCCGGCGCGCAGTCTCCGCCGGTGGGGTAGGCGCTGGCCGGATCGCCGTCCCCGCCGGTGGGATAGGTTGTGCCGGTGAGCGAATACGGTACGAATGTGACAGTCTCCCCGGGCGGGTCCGGGGCGGCCGCCCGGTCGTCCGCCCGGTCGTCCGCCGCACCGGTCCGGGTCGGCGTGCTGGGGGCGCGCGGCCGGATGGGCGTGCAGGTCTGCCGAGCGGTCGAGGGGGCCGACGGACTCGAACTCGTCGCCACGATCGACGAGGGTGACCGGTTGTCCGACGCCTCGGACGCCGCCGCAGAGGTGGTCGTCGACTTCACCAACCCCGACGCGGTGCTGGACAACCTGCGCTGGTGCATCGACCAAGGGATCAATGTGGTCGTCGGGACCAGCGGGTTCACCGATCAGCGCCTCGACCTGGTCCGCTCCTGGCTGTCCGGCAAGCCCGAGGTCGGCGTGGTGATCGCCCCCAACTTCGGCATCGGCGCGGTGCTGATGATGCAGTTCGCGGCGAAGGCGGCGCGGCACTTCGAGTCCGTGGAGATCATCGAGCAGCACCACCCGGCGAAGGTGGACGCGCCCAGCGGCACCGCCGGGCACACCGCGCGGGTGATCGCGGCGGCCCGGGCCGCCGCCGGGTCGGCCGCGATGCCGGACGCCACCACCGCCGAGGTGCCGGGCGCGCGGGGCGCGGACATCGACGGGATCCGGGTGCACTCGGTACGGGCGGCCGGCCTGGTCGCGCACCAGGAGGTGCTGTTCGGCACGGCGGGGGAGACCCTGACGATCCGGCACGACTCCTACGACCGGGCGTCGTTCATGCCGGGGGTGCTGCTGGCGGTACGGGCGGTGACGCGCCGCCCCGGGCTGACCGTCGGGCTGGACAGCCTGCTCGACTGAGCCCTACCGGGTCGCCGGTTGGCCGGGTCACTGCTCCTCGGCCGCCGGTGGGACCGCCACGTGCAGCCGCAGCTGCGGCACCAGCATGTCGGCCACGTCCAACGCCCGCGTCGCCCCGTCCGGCTCCCAGCCGGCCGAGCCGAGGAACTTGCGGGTCGCCGGGTCCCGTTCGTACGCCCAGGCGAGCGCGGTGTCGAAGCCGTCGGTGCGCCACAGGTCCACGGCGGCGGCGAGCAGCCGGCTGCCGTGTCCCCGCCGGCCCCAGCGCGGCTCGACCAGCAAATCGGTGACGGCGGCGACCCGGTCACCGAGCGCCTCGGCCGGTTCCTCGGGAGCCAGTGCCTGCTCGTCGGGCGGGCCGGACGCGGTGAAGCCCACCAGATAGGATTGCTCGGCCTGCTCGACGGCGACCAGCACCCGGTGCCGCTGCGACGGCGGATCGTTGATCGCGGCGTCCCACCGCTGCGCCAGCCAGTCCTCGTCCACCTCGTCGAGCACCTGCCGGGGCAGCAGCCGCCGGTAGGCGACCCGCCAGGTGGTCAACTGGATGCGGGCGATCTCACCAGCGTCGCCCGGTCGGGCAGGACGGACATATCCGAGCGCCATGAGTGGTCAGCGTACGGACAGGGGGGCGGCCATGCCGCAGCGGGCCGCCGGGGGCACCGGCCGGCGGGTGGCTATCGTGGTGGCCCTCGCGGTCGTCGTCGCCGGCTTCCTCGCCGTCGCCGCCGAACGGCACGGCTTCTTCGACCTCAAGGTCTACTACGGGGCGATGCACCACTGGCTGCGCGACGGCGGCGAACTCTACGACCACATGAAGCCGTTCAGCCAGTACGGGTTCACCTACCCGCCGTTCGCCGCGCTGGTGATGTCGCCGATGGCGGTCCTGCCGTGGCATCTGGCGATCGTGGTGAGCGTGACGCTCGCCGTGGTGACCAGCGCGCTGGTGCTGTGGTGGCTGGTCGACCCGATCTCCCGCCGCGAGGGCTGGACCCGCTGGTTCGCCTTCGCCGTCGCCGCCTGCCTGGTCGCCGCGTACGAGCCGATGCGCGAGACGGTGAACTTCGGCCAGGTCAACACGCTGCTGCTGGTCCTGGTCGCGGCCGACCTGCTGTGGCTGGTCGCGGCCGGGTCGCCGGTGCCGCCGCGCTGGCGCCGGTTCGCCGGGGTCGGGGTCGGCCTGGCGACGGCGATCAAGCTGACCCCGGGCATCTTCATCGTCTACCTGCTGGTCACCCGGCGGTGGCGGGCGGCGGTCACTGCCGCCGGTACGGCGACCGTGGCGACGCTGGTCGCGGCGGCGGTCGCCCCGGACGCGTCCCGGGAGTTCTGGACGCAGGCGCTGTGGAACACCGATCGGGTCGGTGCGCTGGACTTCGTCTCCAACCAGTCGTTGCGCGGGGTCGTCGCCCGGATCGATCCGCTGCATCCGAGTACCGTCGCCTGGCTGGTGCTGGTGCTGGTCACGTTGATCTGGTGGGCGTGGCGGTGCCGGCGCGCGGTCGCCGCCGGTGACGAGGCGACCGGGCTGGCGTTGACCGGCGTGGTCGGCTGCCTGGTCAGCCCGGTCACCTGGGTGCATCATCTGGTGTGGTTGCTGCCGGCGCTGATCCTGCTGGTGGACAACGGGCTCGCCGCGTCGCGGGGCAGCCGGCGGCGTCGGGCGTTGCTCGGCTTCGCCGTGGTCGGCTATCTGCTGCTGATCAGCCGGCTGGTGTGGATCTGGCGCGAATCCGACGCCGCGAACGTGGCCGGCTTCGTCGGCAGCAACGCGTACGTGTGGGTCAGCCTCGGGCTCCTGCTGTTCCTGCCGGTGCGCGAGCTGGACCGGTCCGCCCGCTGGCCGGCGCCGGCCGCCGGGCGACCGATCACATCGAGGTGACGCTGACGCACGTCATCTTTGCGTCTTGACGTGCGTCAGCCTCACCTCGATGCCGCGCACGGGGTGCGTGGGCGTGCAGCAGGTGGGCGAGTTGGAGGAACCGGTCGGTGTAGCGGCCGGTGATCCGTCGGAGCCGGGCGGTCTGCCGGTCGGTGGTGGTGTGGGCCACCGGGTACGGCAGCCACAGTGCCACTCCGGCCCGGTCGACGGTGGTGTGGACGGTGCCGGAGGTCATCGCCTGGGTCAGGAGTCCGGGGCTGAGCCGCTGGTAGATGTGGCGCTGCTCGACGGGGTCGGGGATCAGCCAGCGGGCATCCGGGGTGTCGGCGAACGCGTCGGCCAGTATCCGGGCCAGGCGTGGCACGTCGTGCACCCCGGCCCGCCGTACCCGCACCGTGCCGGCGGTCGCGTCACCGCCGGCTCCGTCGGTCGTGTTGGCCGTGTTGGCTGTGCCGGCTTCGTCGGTCGGCGGCGGCAAGATGCCGCACCAGCTGGTCGACCCCCGGCGGTACGGGGGTGAGCAGTTGCCGGAGCTGTCGTCGGGCGGTGAGCGTGTCCGCGCCGAGAATGTGGCCGCCGAGTCCGGTCGCCACACAGAGTCGGGCCAGCGTGCTGTCGTGCGGGCTGAGGCGGGTGTGGCGGCGTACCCGCATCGACAACCGCGCCCACGGCCAGGCGGCGACGTTCGTGTCCACCGCCGGGTAGCCGGTGTCCCGACGCCACCACCAGCGGCGGACCGTGCGCGGCCGGACCACCCCGGCGGCGGTGAGCCGGTCGGCGACGCTGCGGTAGGTGTGCCCGGCGAGCCGGTCGATCCAGGCGGCCGGCGGGTCCGGTGTGTCAGTCTCGATCCAGCGCAGCACCGTACGGCCCCACGGGTCGACGGCACCCGGCGCGGCCGTACCGGTGACCACGTTGCCGGTCGCGGCCACCGTGACCGCGCCGACGAAGGCGAGGTCGGCGAGCATCGCGGCGGCCAGCCCACGCCCGACGGTCCGATCCGGCACGCGCGGCTTGCCGGTCACGTCGTCGTGGGCGATCAGGAACAGCTCGTCGGCGAGCCAACCGGTCGGCGGCAGCGGTACGGCCGGCTCCGCCAGCGGAGCCGCTGCGGGTGATGTCGTGGACCAGTCGCGGGTGCAGGTGCGGTAGACGGTCACCGGCTGGCCCGCCTCGTCCAGGCCAGGAACCGGGTGAACAGGTCCCCCGGCGTCGCCTCCTCGGGTAGGTCGGCGATTGCCTCGACCATCCGTTCGGCCGCGTACATGCTGCGGGAGATCGGGTCCAGGTTCGCGGTCAACTCGGCGCGGGCGTACTCGCACGGCCAGTCGACCTGCGGCCCGCACCCCGAACAGGACCAGATCGGCCGTACGGGCACGTGCAGCACGTCGTCCAGCCCGGTCACCGGTGCTGTGCCCCGGCCTGGTTGCGCCACCGCCGCCCGCGTGGGCCCGACTGCGGCGGTGGTGGTGGGGTGGTGCCCCAGGTCCGCTCGATCGGGGCGGTGCAGTCCGGGCAGGTCAACGTCTGCCCGCACACCGGACACCACCGGTGCCGACACCGACACAACACGAACCCACCCACCACGCCAGCGAGAAAACCGGCCACGGTCGCAAGCAGAATCCACAACGCTCCTCCAACGGCCACTTGATCGACTTCGGTACAGCGGTTTCACGTGCAGCACGAGCGAGCGTCACAGCGTTGAATGTACGAGGTGATTGATCAACGACATGGTCGTCCGCCTGCGCCAGACCCACACTGGACGATGCCGACCTGAACCTGCAGGGGTAATCTGTCGCCTGAAGGCTGTAGGCAGCGACGGGCGACAGCGGGGAGGCCGCGATGACACCACAGCCAGGGGCTGCCGGCGAAAGCGACCCGACTCACTTCGGTAGCGCGGTCCGAAAACTCAGGGTCGGTCGCGAGTGGTCACTTCGCGATCTTGGCGAACGGATACGATTCAATCGCGGCTACATCGGGAAGGTAGAACAAGGCGACAAGTTTCCTGACCGGCAGTTCGCTGAACTCGCCGACCGGGCACTAGGTGCTAATGGTTCCCTGGTGGCAGCATGGCGAGACACAGCGGAGGAGCGACGAAAGGCTCTGGCGACAGGGCGGATGCTGACCGCCTCAACCAAGGACTCGCTGAAGATGATCGCAGCCGTGGAAGAGTCCATGGACCTGACCGATCTGGAGCAAGCTACGACCCGGCTCTCGATTGCATACCTCGGCACCGCTCCTGCACCGATGCTACATTCCGCTGTAGAGTTACGAGGCGATGTCCTACGGCGCCTACGAAGCCGCCAGTACCGGCCGAATGAACTGGCCGACCTGTATCAGATAGCTGGCCGCCTTCAAGGCGTTCTCGCATACGCCGCCCTCGACCTCGGAGACTCGGCGGTAGCGATGACACATGCAGATGCGGCGCTGGTCTGTGCCGAAAATTCAGGTGATCGCGAGCTCCGAGCCTGGGCGCGGGGAACCCAGAGCCTCGTAGCCAGATTTGATAGCAACTATAGCCAAGCACTCGCGTCCGTCACGGACGGGCTCGCGCACTCAGCTGCTAGCGCAAGCAGACTTCGCCTAATATGCGGGTATGCCCAGTGTAAGGCGAATCTTGGCGACTCGGCAGGCAGCAACCGGGCCCTCGACCAAGTGCAACATGAGCGGGAAAAGTTGATCCCAAGAGCCTCGGAGCGCGGGATATTCGATTTCAGTGAGGCCAAGCAGCACTATTATGCCGGCAGTAGCCTGATTTGGCTGGATGAAGCCTCAGACGCAGATCGGGCAGTCCGAGAAGCATCCGAGGCAATTCGGCTTTGGGAGAATGGTTCAGAGGAGGATCGGTCGCTAGACGACGAAGCACTGGCGCGCGTTTATCAGGGCACCGCCTACCTGAAGGTCGGCAAGCTGGACGAAGCTGCGGCAGCCATTCGTCCGGTGCTCGATCTTCCACCGGAGCGCCGGATTTCGTGGATCAATAAGCGTATCGGACGCATGGCCGACATACTCGGAGCCAAGCGCTTCACCGGGACTCGGAAGGCCGAACAATTGCGGGCCGAGATCCGTGCCTTCACTGAAATCACGTAGCCCGGATGACAGCTTTCCGATCGCCGGTCAACCGGCCAGGGTGAGGATCCGGTCGCCGGCGATCCGGGCCAGGTAGCGCACCTCGTCGAGCCCGACCGGGGTCTGCCCAGGTGAGCGGGGCACCTGATAGACGCTGCGTTCGCCGTCCGGGCGCAGCCCGGCCGCCTGGTAGAACCGCCGGGCCCGCTGGTTGCCGTCGAGCACCCACAGTCGCATCGTGCGCCAGCCCTGCCCGGTCAGCCCGGCGATCGATGCGGTGAGCAGGAGCCGACCGACCCCGGTGCCCCAGTGGGCGGGGTCGACGTACATGCTGACGATCTCGCCGTACGCCGGATCGAGCTGGTCCCGGTCCTGGTCGATCCGGTACGGGCCGAAGGTGCTGAACCCGACGATCTGCTCGCCTTCGGTGGCGACCAGGGTGCGGAACGGCTGCTCCGGGTCGGCGGTGCCGACGTCGCGGCGGCGCTGCGCCCAGGCGGCGACGTTGAGCCGGTCGAGCACGTCGGCGGGGATCAGGCCCGCGTAGCCGGCCTGCCACGCGCGTACGTGGACCCCGGCGATCGCGTCGGCGTCCTCCGGAGTCTCCTGCCTGACTTCTGGCATATGGGGATTTCTATCCTGTTTCACAACCGACGTCCAGCAGCGCCGGCCGGGTGTCGGCCGGCGCCGGACGCGGTGCGGCCAGAGGCGGCTAGAGCGCGGTCGGCGCGTGGCTAGAGTTGGATCACGTGGCCCACCCGGGGCGGGGTGCGGCCGGCGAGAACCTCCAGCCAGGCGCTGCGCAGGGCATCCGGCCCGTGGCCGACCCTGATGTCGACCCATCCGGTGACGGTGGTGGCGAACCGCCGCCAGGCGTCGGCGAAGCGCCGGTCGAGGCCGTCGCGACCCCAGTCGACGGTGCGTTTGCGCATCTGGGCCGGGGCGAAGAAGACCTCGCCGGCGGCGTTGGCGTTAGGGGTCTGGTTGGTCAGACCCACCGCCACGTCCCGGACGAGCCGGTCGCCGAGGTGCGCGTGCAGGGCGGCGCGGGTCGCCGGTACGCCGGACAGGTCGAGATAGACGGTCGGGACCCGGTCGAGCGCGCCCACGCCGCTGTACGGCAGCACCTGGTCGTAGCAGCCGAGTGACTCGGTGAAGGCGACGTTTCCGGGCGAGGTGAGGCCGACCAGTCGCGGGCCGCGGCCCCGCAACTCGAACGCGGCGGCGTACGCGGTCTTGCTGGAGGCGGAGGAGAGCACCACGGTCGAGGCGCCGTGGCAGTCGTTGTCGACGAGACGGTCGGCGAGCATGAACGAGGTGAAGAAGAGCGGCCGGTAGAGGATCAGCAGGTCCTCCTCGTCGGCGCGGTACGCTTCGTCGCCTGTGGTCAGCCGGTAGGCGTTGTAGGGCGACGGGAGTTCGCCCCGGTGTTCGCTGACGTCGCGGAACCCGGTCGGGTCCAGCCGGCCGGGACGCACGACCAGGTGGCGGGCGGGCGGCAGGTAGCCGTAGAGCCGCTGGCCGGCGGTCACCCCGGTGACCCTCGACGCGACCACCTCGGCGAATCCCCAGAGCGGAACGAGTCCGTGGTCCGGCCCCAGCCCGTGCGGCTCGGGTGGGAAGAACCGCCAGTATCGCAGGGCGTCGCCGAGGACCGCGTACGTCACGTTGTTCGCGGTCACCCCGACCCGGTCGACTCGTAGCACCGCTTCGCCGTCGGCGGGGTCGGGTGCCGGCCTGTCGACCAGGACGGTCCGGGTGAGGTCGTCGCGCGCGACCGCGAATGTCCAGCTGGGAGCCATGGCGTGACGCTAGGGCAGGTGGCGACGACCGCACAACGTTCCAGCGGGCAGGCCGGTGATTCTACCGATGCGGTACGCGGACGGCGCCACAGAGACTGATGTGTGTCGATAGCCTTCCGTCCTTGAGGAGGATCTGGCATGCGTCCCACCATCATGAGCGGTGCGCGTCCCGTCCCGGGCTTCGTGACCCGGCTCTGCCTGACCGTCGCGTTGGTTGCCGTCGCGGGTGTCGCGGCGGCCGCCCCGGCGCAGGCGCAGACCAACCCGTACCAGCGCGGCCCGGCACCCACGCACGCGATCCTGGAAGCCAGCCGCGGCCCGTTCGCCACCAGCCAACAGTCGGTCTCGTCGCTGGTCAGCGGCTTCGACGGCGGGGTCATCTACTATCCGACGACCACCAGTGAGGGAACCTTCGGCGCGGTCGCCATCTCGCCCGGCTACACCGCGAGCTGGTCGAGTCTTGCCTGGCTCGGCCCGCGGATCGCCTCCCACGGTTTCGTGGTCATCGGCATCGAGACCGAGAGCCGGTTCGACCAGCCGGGCAGCCGGGGTCGCCAGCTGCTGGCCGCGCTCGACTACCTGGTCGACCGGAGCCCGGTGCGGAGCCGGATCGACCCGGACCGGCTCGCGGTGGCTGGTCACTCCATGGGCGGCGGGGGCAGCCTGGAGGCCGCCGTCGACCGGCCGTCGCTGCGGGCCGCGGTGCCGATCGCACCGTGGAACACGGACAAGACCTGGACCACCGTCGCGGTGCCGACGCTGATCGTCGGCGGCGAGTACGACACGATCGCCCCGGTCTACAGCCACGCGAAGCCCTTCTACGACTCGATCCCGGCCTGGACGGAGAAGGCGTACCTGGAGCTGAACGGCGAGGGGCATCTCTTCCCGCAGGTCCCGAACACCGAGCTGGCCAAGCAGGGGGTGGCCTGGCTGAAGCGCTTCGTGGACGACGACACCCGGTACACGCAGTTCCTCTGCCCGGGGCCGTCCGGTCTGGCGATCGAGGAGTACCGCAGCACCTGTCCCTTCTAATCCGGCAGGCAGGCGGGCGGGGTGCGGGGTGGTCGCCGACCGGGCGACCACCCCGCACCGGTTCCGTCACCCGGTGCCGCTTCCGTGTCCGCGACCTGTCGGCTAAATTGCAGTCAGAGTGCAGAAACAATTCTCGGAGGTTGCCGTGCCGGACACCGACACCGACACCGACCAGCTCCGTGACTCGGACCAGCCCGGCGACCCGGATCAGCTCCGCGACCCGGATCAGCTCCGTGGCGTGGTGGCCGGGTTCCTCCGCCGGCACGACCGGACCGGGGACCGGACCGCCTTCCTGCGGGCCCGGTTCGATGCTGGGCTGGCCTGGGTGCATCATCCCGTCGGCCTCGGTGGGCTGGGCCTGCCCTGGCATCTGCAGGCGGTCGTCGACGACGAGTTCACCCGGGCGGGTGCACCGGACAACCGCCCGCGCCGCAACAGCATCGGCCTCGGGATGGCCGCGCCGACGCTGCTGCGGCACGGCACACCGCAGCAGCAGCGGCGCTGGTTGCGGCCGCTCTGGACCGGTGAGGAGATCTGGTGCCAGCTGTTCAGCGAGCCCGACGCCGGCTCCGACCTGGCCGCGGTGGCGACCCGCGCCGAGCGGTCCGGCGACGGTTGGCTGGTCGACGGTCAGAAGGTCTGGACGTCGCTCGCCCACCGGGCCCGGTGGGCGATCCTGCTCGCCCGCACCAGCTCCACCGGCCGGCGCCACGCCGGGCTGACCTACTTCATCTGTGACATGACCGCACCGGGAGTGCAGGTGCGTCCGCTGCGCCAGCTGACCGGTGAGGCCGAGTTCAACGAGGTCTTCCTCACCGGGGTCCGGCTGCCCGACGCCATGCGGATCGGTGAGGTCGGCGAGGGCTGGCAGGTCGCCCGTACCACGCTGATGAACGAGCGGGTCGCCATCGGCGGCCGGCCGCTGGCCCGCGAAGGCGGCATGATCGGCGTTCTCGCCGATGTGTGGCGCCGGCAACCGGAGGTTCGGCGTGCCGGCCCGCACCAGGATCTACTGCGGCTGTGGGTCCGGGCCGAGGCGGCCCGGCTGACCGCGCTGCGCCTGCGTCAGCAACTGGTCGCGGGGCAGCCCGGACCGGAGGGCTCCGCGGTGAAGCTCAGCTTCGCCGAGCTGAACCAGCTGATTAGCGGCCTGGAGATCGAGGTACGTGGCGCGGCCGGCCTGCGGCACGACGACTGGACGATGCGCCGCCCCGAGGAGCCGGACCTGCTCGGCCGGACCGCCACCTACCGCTACCTGCGGGCCCGCGGCAACTCCATCGAAGGTGGAACCTCGGAGATCCTGCGCAATGTCATCGCCGAGCGGGTGCTCGGCCTGCCGAGCGAACCCCGGGTGGACCGATGACGAACCTGCTCTACGACGAGACCGAGGAGGCGCTGCGGGCGAGTGTCCGCGCGCTGTGCGCGGCGGTCAGCCCGACCGGGCGCGTGCTGGCCCGGTTGGCCACCGACGAGCCGTACGACCCGCGACTCTGGCAGCGGCTCGCCGACGAGCTGGGCGTCGTCGGGCTGGCGGTGCCCGAGGAGTACGGCGGTGCCGGCGCCGGTCTTCGGGAGGTCGCCGTGGTCCTGGAGGAGCTGGGCCGGGCGGTGGCGCCGGTGCCCTATCTGGGCAGCGCGGTGGTCGCCACCCGGGCCCTGCTGCGCTGCGGTGCGACCGAGCTGCTCGCCCCGGTCGCGGCCGGTCGTACCCGCGCGGTGCTGGTGGTGCCGGTGTCCACCGCACCGGGAGACGACTGGCCGACGTTCGAGGTCGGGCCTGCGGCGGCACCGGGCGCGGGCTCCGGCTTGGCGACCGTTCCCGGCTCGGCGACTGTCTCCGGCTCGGCGACCGTTTCCGGCGCGGTGGCCGGTGTCGCCGACGCGCTCCCCGCCGATCTGCTGCTCGTCCCGGCCCGGGACGGGCTCTACGCGGTCCGGGCCTCCGGCCCGGGGGTGCGGATCTCCCCGGTGGTCTCGCTGGACGGCACCCGGCCGCTCGGCGACGTCGACCTGACCGCCGCCCCGGCGGTCCGGCTCGCCGACGGTTCGGCAGCAGTCGTGGCGGTACGCGACGGGCTGGTGGCCGGTGCAGCAATGCTCGCGTCGGAGCAGGTGGGGGTCGCCGAGTGGTGTCTGGACAGTACGGTCCGCTACGTCCGCGAGCGGTTCCAGTTCGGTCGCCCGGTCGGCTCGTTCCAGGCGGTCAAGCATCGGCTGGCCGATGTCTGGGTGGGTATCGCCGAGGCCCGGGCGGTGGCCCGGTACGCCGCTGACCGCGTCGCGGCTACGCAGCCACCGGGCCCGGCACCCGTCGACGCCGAGACGGAGCTGGCGGCGGCCGTCGCCGCGGCGCACTGCTCGGCGGTCGCGGTCACCGCAGCGGAGACCTGCGTGCAGTTGCACGGCGGCATCGGGTTCACCTGGGAGCACCCGGCCCACCTGTTCCTGAAACGGGCCAGGAGCAACGCCGTCATGTTCGGTACGCCCGACCGGCACCGCGCGGCGCTGGCCCGGCTGGTCGACCTGCCCGGCCCGGTCGTGGCCTGACCGGACGTGGCCGGACCGGTCGTGCCCGGCCCACGACCGCCGTCGAGTCAAAGATCATGCATCGGTAATGCATGATCTTTGATCATCCTCTGATGGTCGACCCGAGCCCTCAATCTGGTTCCAAGCAGGTTACGCAGTTGCTTCGCGGGTGTTGACCTGGTGATCCAAAAACGTACACTGTCAGTGTAATTAACTCCCCCGGCCAAGGGACGGGCGATGGGACGAGGACTCGGACTGCGAAACGTCGGGGTGCGCTTCGGTGGGCTCACCGCCCTCGACGACGTCTCCCTCGACGTGCCGCCCGGCACCGTGACCGGGGTGATCGGCCCGAACGGCGCCGGCAAGACCACCCTGTTCAACGTCGTCTGTGGATTCGTGTCGCCGGACGTCGGCACGATGACCCTGGACGGGCAGCCGTTCCGGCCGCGCCCGCACCGGCTCACCCGACTCGGGATCGCCCGCACCCTGCAGGGCACCGGACTCTTCGCCGGGCTCACCGTCCTGGAGAACGTGATGACCGGGGCCAACCACCGCGCCCGGACCGGCTTCCTCGCCGCCCTGTTCGCCCTGCCCCGGGCCGACCGTGACGAACGGCGGCTGCGTGCTGAGGCGCTCGACGCCCTCGACCGGCTCGGCGTCGCCGCACACGCGGCACGACTGCCGGGCACCCTGCCGTTCGCGGTCCGCCAGCGGGTGGCACTGGCCCGGGCACTCGTCGCCCGTCCCCGGCTGCTGCTGCTCGACGAGCCGGCCGGCGGGCTCGGCGACGAGGACGTCAGGCAACTCGCCGACCTGATCCGCGACCTGCCCGGACGGACCGTCGACCCCTGCGCGGTGCTGCTCGTCGAGCACCACATGGACCTGGTCATGTCCACCTGCGACCAGGTCGTCGTGCTGGACTTCGGTCGGGTCGTCGCGACCGGCACCCCTGAGCAGGTCCGCGCCGCTCCCGCAGTCGTCGAGGCGTACCTCGGCGCGGCGGTCGACGACCCGGCCCCCACACCCGGAACCCGGTCGGCCGCGGCACCGCAACCGCCCGCGACAGCGGACGGGCGGTGACCCCGTGACCGCCGAGGAGCTGCTCACCGTCCGGGACCTGGCCGCCGGGTACGGGGCCGTGCCGGTCCTGCGGGACGTCGACCTGACCATCCACACCGGCACCATCGTCGCCGTGGTGGGCGCCAACGGCGCCGGCAAGACGACGCTGCTGCGGACCCTCTGCGGCATGGTCCCGGCGAGCGCGGGACAGGTGGTGCTCGCCGGCGCGGACCTGCGCGGCGTACCGGTCGAGGAGGTGGTACGGCGGGGCATGGCGCACGTGCCGGAAGGGCGTGGGGTGATCGGCGAGCTGACCGTCCACGAGAACCTGCGGCTCGGTGGGCTCTGGCGGCGCGACCGGGCCGACGCGGCCCGTGCCCTCGACGAGGTCTATCAGCTCTTCGAACCGCTGGCCCGGCGGCGCCGATGGCACGGCCACCAGCTCTCCGGCGGGGAGCGGCAGATGCTCGCCCTCGGTCGGGCGCTCGTCGCCCGTCCCCGGCTGCTGCTGCTCGACGAACCGTCACTCGGCCTGGCGCCCCGGGTGATCACCCAGATCATGGCGCTGCTCCGGCGGCTGCGGGACGAGACCGGACTGACCGTCCTGCTCGTCGAGCAGAACGTCCACGGCGCACTCTCCGTCGCCGACGAGGCGGTGGTCATGTCCCTGGGCCGGATCGTCGTGCGGGCTCCCGCCGCTCGACTGCGCGACGACGAATCGCTGCGCCATCACTATCTCGGCTTCTGACCGCCGAATCCCGGATCTCCGACCGCACCAGGAGGCCCCGTTGGACCGCTTCCTCTTCCTCACCCTCGACGGGCTGTCGCGAGGCGCGGTCTACGCCGCGTTCGCGCTGGCCCTCGTCCTGATCTGGCGGGCCGCCCGGGCGGTCAACTTCGCCCAGGGCGCGATGGCCGCCGCCACCGCGTACGTCGGCTACGGCGTCGCCGCCGCGACCGGCTCGTACTGGATCGGCTTCCTGACCGCGATCGCCGCCGGTCTGCTGCTCGGCGCCGCCGTCGAGCGGATCGTCATGCGGCACGTCGGGCACGCCTCCCCGCTCAGCCCGGTGATCGTGGCGCTCGGGCTGGTCCTGGTCATCCAGGCCGCGCTGGGCATCGTGTACGGCAACGAGTTCCGCCCGGCGCCGACGCCGCTGTCCCGCTCCGCCGTCACGATCGGCGGGCTGCGCCTGCTCTCCCCGTACGACCTGTTCGTCTTCGGCGCCGTCGGGGTCGTCGTGGTCGCGCTGGCGTGGATCTTCGCCCGGACCGCCGTCGGCCTGCGGATGCGGGCGGCGGCCTTCGCCCCGGACGTGGCCCGGTTGCTCGGGGTACGGGTCGGCGGGATGCTCACCCTCGGCTGGGCACTCGCATCGGCCGTCGGGGCGCTCGCCGCGATGCTGATCGTCCCCACCGAGCTCGGCCTGCACCCGAACGCGATGGACCTGGTCTTCGTCTCGGCGTTCACCTCGGCCGTGGTCGGTGGCCTGGAGAGCCCGCCCGGGGCGGTGGTCGGTGGCCTCGCCGTCGGTCTGGCCCTGTCCTACGTGGGCGGCTACGTGGGCAGCGACGTCACCCCGCTCGCCGTCCTGACACTGCTGCTGGCGGTGCTGCTGATCCGACCGGGCGGACTGTTCGCCACGACGACGGCGAGGCAGGTGTGAGCGCCTACACGCTGCCCCGTCACCTCGGCTTGCTCGTTCTCGGCGCGCTGGCGGTGCTGGCGACCAGCTACCTGCTGGAGCCGTACCGGCTGTTCCAGGCCGCGACCGTGGCCGCCTTCCTCTGCGCCACCGCCGGCCTGACCATCCTCACCGGCCTGAGTGGGCAGCTCTCCCTCGGCCACGGTGCGCTGATGGCGGTCGGCGCCTACAGCCTGGCGCTCAGCCAGCGTGCCCTTGCCGAGCGCGGCCTGACCGGCGGCGGGGCACTGCCGATCTCGCTGCTGGTGGCGGTGCTGGTCACCACCGCCCTCGGCGCGGTGATCGGGGTGGCGGCCGCCCGCATCCGGGGGCCCTACCTGGCGGGCGTCACGCTGACCGTGGCGATCGCGGTGCCCGCGCTGACGGTCACCTTCAGTGGGGTCTTCAACGGCGAGCAGGGGCTCGCGGTGCCGCTAGCGCCACCGCCGGCCGTCCTCGGGCCGTACTTCCCGTACGAGCGGTGGCAGCTCTGGCTGGCGGCGGCGGTGACCCTGCTCGCGTTGCTGCTGCTGACGAACCTGGTCCAAAGCCGGTACGGCCGGCTGCTGCGCGCGGTCCGCGACGACGAGGTCGCCGCCGGCCTGGCCGGCCTGCCGGTTGCCGGCATCCGGGTGCTCGCCTTCGTGGTCAGCGCCGCCGCCGCCGGACTTGGCGGGGCACTGCTCGCGTTGCTGACCCAGAACGTCTCCCCGGGAGCGTTCTCGCTGGCCCTGTCGCTCTCGTTGCTGACGGCGGTGGTGGTCGGCGGGCTCGGCCGGCTCGCCGGAGCAGCCTGGGGCGCGCTGCTGCTGGTGGCGTTGCCGGAGCTGACCCACAGCCTCGCCGAGGCGCTGCCGTTGACACCGGCGCTGGCGCACCGGATGGAGGGCAACCTGCCGTTGGCGATCTTCGGGCTCACCCTCGTCCTCGTCGTGATCGTCGCACCCGGTGGGGTGCAGGGGCATCTGTCCCGGCTGGCCCATGCCGCGTGGACCCGGCTGCCGCACCGGGCGGCACCACCGACCACGTGACCACCTGACCACGTGACCACCTGACCACCCGACCGCCGCACCGTCCGTGACCCGCACCCGCACCCGCACCTGTACCGACCCGCACCTGTACCGACCCGCACCGATCAAGCACACCGTCACGACCACGCCAGCATCGAGAGAGGTGTCCGTCGATGTCACCCACCCTTCGTCGCGGTCTCGCGTCCGCCGCGTCCCTGACCCTGCTCCTCGGTCTCGCCGCCTGCGGCGCCGATCCCGGTGACGATTCCGGCGTCGCGACGCCCGGCGTCACCGACACCGAGATCCTGGTCGGCACCCACATGCCGTTGACCGGGCCGGCCTCGGCCGGATACTCCACGATCGCGCCCGCCACCCGGGCGTACTTCGAGCACGTCAACGAGGCCGGTGGGGTGTACGGCCGGAAGATCAACTACAAGATCATGGACGACGGCTACAACCCGGCCATTACCCAGCAGGTGGTGCGGGAACTCGTCCTGCGGGACGGCGTCTTCGCCGTCCTCAACGGGCTCGGCACCCCTACCCACACGGGCGTGCTCGACTTCCTGCACACCAACCGGGTCCCCGATCTGTTCGTCGCCTCGGGCAGCCGCACCTGGGACCAGCCGCAGAAGTATCCCGGCACCTTTGGATTCAACCCGGACTACATCGTCGAAGGGAAGATCCTGGCCAGCCACGTCGCGGAGAACTTCGCCGGCAGAACGGTCTGCTTCTTCGGCCAGGACGACGACTTCGGCCGGGACAGCCTGGTCGGGGTGGAGAAGATCCTGGGCCCGGTGACCGACAAGCAGACGTACGTCACCAGCAACACCAACGTGGCACCACAGATCGGTGCGCTCAAGGCCGCCGGCTGTCAGGTGGTGATCCTGGCGACGGTGCCCGGTTTCACCGCGCTCGCCATCGGCACCGCTGCCCGGATCGGCTTCCAACCGCAGTGGCTGGTCTCGAACGTCGGCGCCGACCACCTGACCCTCGCCAGCCAACTCGGTGAGGCGGCCGGGCTGCTGGAGGGCCTGATCGGCGTCAACTACCTGCCGATGCACAACGACGAGACGAACCCGTGGATCGTGCTGTTCCGCCAGATCCACGAGAAGTACAACGCGGACGCGCCGTTCGACGGCAACACTGTGTACGGGATGGCGGTCGGCTACCTCTTCGTCCAGGCGCTCCAGGCGGCCGGACCCGATCTGACCCGTACGGCGCTGGTCGAGGCGGTCGAGCGGGGCGGCTTCGAAGGCCCGGGACTGGCCCCGTTGCGCTTCTCCGCCACCGACCACTCCGGGTACGGCGGGCAGCGGCTGACCCGGGTCAGCGGTGGGACGCAGGAGTACTTCGGGCCGACGTACGAGACGGATCCGGCCGACGGTCCGGTGAACGAGTACCCCGGCGAGTCGGCCACCCCGCCGGCCGACGGGATTCCGTCGGCGCTCTGAGCCGCCTGCGGCGGCGGTCAGGCCAGCCGCTCGATGATCAGGGCCATGCCCTGGCCGCCGCCGACGCACATGGTCACCAGCCCGGTCTGCCGGTCGTGCCAGCGCAGCGAGTTGATCATCGTGGTGGTGAGCCGGGCACCGGTCATGCCGAACGGGTGTCCGACCGCGATCGCGCCGCCGTTGACGTTGAGCCGGTCCCAGTCGACTCCCAACTCCTCGGCGCTCGGCACCACCTGCGCGGCGAACGCCTCGTTGATCTCCACCAGGTCGATGTCGTCGATGGACATGCCGGCCCGGGCCAGCGCCCGCCGGGACGCCTCCACCGGCCCCAGACCCATGATCTCCGGCGAGAGTCCACTCAGACCGGTGGCGACGATCCTGGCCAGCGGTCGGATGCCGAGGTCGCGGGCCCGGGTGTCGGACAGAATCACCAGAGCGGCGGCCCCGTCGTTGAGCGGGCAGGCGTTGCCGGCGGTGACCGTGCCGTCCGGACGGAACCGCGGGGCCAGCGCGGCCACCGCGTCCAGGGTGACGCCGGGCCGTGGTCCGTCGTCGGCGGTGACCACCGTACCGTCGGGCACGGTGACCGGGGTGATCTCCCGGGCCCAGAACCCGCTCGCGGCAGCCTGCTCGGCGCGGTTCTGCGAGCGGACCGCGAACTCGTCCTGGCGTCGCCGGCTGACCCCGCGCAGCCGGGCCACGTTCTCTGCGGTCTGTCCCATGGCGATGTAGACGTCGGGCAGCGCGCCGTCGTCGCGCGGGTCCCGCCAGGGCGGGGTGTCGGCGCCGGCCCGCTCCGCGGTACGGGCCCGTGCCCCGGCGAACGCCGGGTTGGTGACGTCCGGCTGCCCTTCGGGGTACCGGGACACGCACTCCACGCCGGCGGAGATGAATGCGTCGCCCTCGCCGGCCCGGATGGCGTGCAGGGCCATCCGGGTGGTCTGCACGGACGAGGCGCAGTAGCGGGTGACGGTGGTGCCGGGCAGTTGGTCGTGGCCGAGCAGGGTGGCGACCACCCGGGCGAGGTTGTGTCCCTGCTCGCCGACGGGCTGCCCGCATCCGAGCATCAGGTCGTCGAGTTGGTCGGCGGGCAGTTCGGGGACCTGGTCGAGTGCGGCCCGGACGATGGCGGCGGCCAGGTCGTCCGGGCGCAGGTCCCGCAGCGAACCCTTGGCGGCCCGCCCGATGGGTGAGCGGGCGGCGGCGACGATCACTGCGTCGGGCATGGCAGACTCCTTCGCGTGGCGCTATTTATGCACTGACAGTGCTTCTATCTTGTCTAGAAGTCAATGCGTCTGGCGGCCGCTTGGTGGCTGTACAGATGGGATATCTCATTGTTGACGAGGTGAAGGTCCCTCTCGTACTATCCGCACTATGAGTGAAGCTTGCGGCAGGCTTTCCGGGCGGGTCGCGCTGGTGACCGGGGCCAGCCGCGGGATCGGGCTGGCCATCGCCCGCCGGCTGGTCGCCGAGGGCGCCCGGGTCGGCCTCACCGCCCGGCGGGCCGGTGCCCTGGACGAGGCGGTCGCCGCCCTCGGCGGTCCGGATCACGCCGTGGCGGTCCCCGGCGGAACCGACGATCCGGACCACCGCGCCGCTGCGGTACGCCAGGTCACCGAGACCTTCGGGCCGGTGGACGTCCTGGTCAACAACGCCGGGATCAACCCGGTCCACGGCCCGCTGGCCGGGCTCGACCTGGCGGCCGCCCGCAAACTGCTGGAGGTCAACCTGCTCGGCACCCTCGGCTGGGTGCAGCAGGTCTGCTCCGCCGGGATGACCGACCGGGGCGGCTGCGTCGTCAACGTCTCGTCGATCGCCGGGCTGCGGCCGTCACCGGGCATCGCGTTCTACGGCGTGACGAAGGCCGCCGTCAACCACCTCACCGCCAGCCTCGCCGTCGAACTCGCCCCGTCGGTGCGGGTGAACGCCGTCGCCCCCGCCGTGGTCCGGACCCGGTTCGCCGCCGCCCTCTACGAAGGGCGGGAGGAGGAGGTCGCCCGGGCGTACCCGCTGCGTCGGCTCGGCGAGCCGACCGACGTCGCCGGTGCCGTCGCCTTCCTCGCCTCGGCCGACGCGGCCTGGATCACCGGCCAGACCCTGGTCGTGGACGGCGGGATCTCGCTGGCCAGCCGGACCACCGGGTGAGCGGACCGGGACTGGCCGTCGCCGGTGCGCGGGTGGTGGTGACCGGTGCCGGGTCCGGCATCGGTGCCGCGTTGGCCGCCCGGTTCGTGGCCGGCGGCGCCCGGGTCGTCGTCAACGACATCGCCTCCGACGCCGTGCGTGCCGTCGCCACCCGACTCGGCGCGGCGGCCTTCCCCGCCGACGTGGCGGAGCCGGCGGCGGTGTCCGCCCTGGTCGGCTATGCCCGACGACGCCTCGGCGGCATCGATCTGTACTGCGGCAACGCCGGTGTCGCCGGCGGCGGCCCGGGGGAGCCGACCGACGAGGTCTGGCACCACGCCTGGCAGGTCAACGTGATGTCCCACGTGTACGCCGCCCGGGAGTTGCTCCCACACTGGCTCGCCGCCGGCCGGGGCCGACTGCTCGTCACCGCCTCCGCCGCCGGCCTGCTCACCATGCTCGGCAACGCTCCGTACTCGGTGACCAAGCATGCCGCCGTCGGCTACGCGGAGTGGTTGCGGGCCACCTACGCGCACCGCGGTGTGACCGTCCAGTTGCTCTGCCCGCGTGGGGTGCGCACCCCGATGCTGGCGGCCGGCGGGGACCGGGCCGCCGCCCAGCTCGACGACGACGCCGTCACCCCCGAGCAGGTCGCCGACGCTGTCGGAGAGGCCCTGACCGACGACCGGTTCCTGGTCCTGCCACATCCGGAGGTCGCCACGTACCACGCCCGCCGGGCCGCCGATCCGCAGCGCTGGCTGCGGACGATGAACCGTGCGCAGCGGGAGCTGGAGCGACGCGGTGACCTGCCCGGTGCGGTGCCGCGACCGGCGGACGGTGTGGTGCCGCGAGTAGCGGACGGCGCGGCCGATGACTGAGCTGCCGGGCCTGGACCTGACCCGGCTCGCCGCCCACCTCGACCGGGCCGGGCCGGGGTTGTTCGGCGGGGCGCTGACCGGCGAGGTGATCGCGGGCGGTCGGTCCAACCTGACCTACCGGGTCAGCGACGGGCGACGGACGCTGGTCCTCCGTCGTCCGCCGCTGGGACACGTCCTGGCCACCGCGCACGACATGGGGCGGGAGGTCCGGGTGCTGCGGGCACTCGCGACCACGGCGGTGCCGGTCCCCGCGATACTGCACCACTGCCCGGATCCCGGCCCGGTCGGTGCGCCTTTCTACCTCATGGAGTTCGTGCCGGGGCCGGTCCACCGCACCGGAGCGGAGCTGGCCCGGCTCGGGCCGGCGGGGGTCCGCACGCTGGCCCTGGCACTCGTCGACACCCTGGCCGACCTGCACGCGATCGACCCGGCCGGGGTGGGGCTGGCTGACTTCGGTGTCCCGGTCGGCTTCGCCGCCCGGCAGGTGCGCCGCTGGAAGCGGCAACTGGACGCCTCCCGCAGCCGGGACCTGCCGGGCGTCGACGAACTGTACGCCCGGCTGGCCGCGTCCGTACCGACCGCCGGGCCCGGCACCGTGCTGCACGGCGACCTGCGGGCGGACAACGTGGTGGTGGGCGATCTGCGGGCGGACGTCGGTCCGGCCGGCGGACACGGTCCGGTCGGGGGGCACGGTCCGGTCGGGGGTACGCCGGGCGGTCGGCGTCCGATCCGGGCGGTGCTGGACTGGGAGATGTCCACCCTCGGGGATCCGCTGACCGACCTCGGGCTGACCCTGGTGCACGCCGGGCGGGTCCGGGTGCCGGGGCAGCCCGGCACCGACGAGCTGGCCGCCCGGTACGCCCGACGCAGCGGCCGGTCCCTGGACGACCTGCCCTGGTACCTCGCCTTCGGTGCGTACAAGCTCGCCGTCATCCTCGAGGGCGTCCACTACCGCTACGTACGCGGCCAGACCGTCGGCGAGGGATTTGACACGGTCGGTGAGCGGGTGCTTCCGCTGGTCGCCCAGGGACTACGCGAGTTGGCGAGGCGCTGATGGACTTCGGCTACGACCAGACGACCGCCCGGCTGCTGGCCGAGCTGCGCGACTTCATGACCGGGTGGGTCCACCCGGCGGAGGAGGAGTTCGAGCGTCAGGTGCGGGAGGCACCCGGGCGGTGGGAGCCGCCGCCGGTGCTGGACCGGCTGCGGGCCGAGGCCCGGCGCCGTGGGCTGTGGAACCTGTTCCTGCCCGGCGAGTACGGGGCCGGCCTGACCAACCTGCAGTACGCCCCGCTGGCCGAGCTCACCGGATGGTCGCCTTCGCTGGCACCGGCCGCGCTCAACTGCGCCGCGCCGGACACCGGCAACATGGAGCTGCTGGCCCGGTTCGGCACCCCGCAGCAGCGCGAACGCTGGCTGGTGCCGCTGCTCGACGGTCGGATCCGGTCGGCCTTCGCGATGACCGAGCCTGCGGTGGCCTCGTCGGACGCGACCAACATCGCCACCCGGATCGAACGCGACGGTGAGACGTACGTGGTCAACGGTCGCAAGTGGTTCGTGACCGGGGCGATGGACCCGTGCTGCGAGCTGTTCATCGTGATGGGGCGTACCGATCCGGCCGCGCCCGTGCGGCGGCAGCAGAGCCAGCTGCTGGTGGAGCGGGACACCCCGGGCGTCACGGTCCGCCGGGGCATGTCCGTCTACGGGTACGAGGACCGGGAGCACGGCGGCCACGCCGAGATCGACTTCGTGGACGTACGGGTGCCGGCGGCGAACCTGATCGACGTGGAGGGCTCCGGTTTCGCCATCTCCCAGGCCCGGCTCGGGCCGGGCCGGATCCACCATTGCATGCGGCTGCTCGGGATGGCCGAGCGGGCGTTGGAGCTGATGTGCCGGCGGGTCGCCGGCCGGCGGGCGTTCGGCGGGCCGTTGGCCGACCAGGGAGTGATCCGGGACTGGATCGCCGAGGCCCGGGTGCGGATCGAGCAGGCCCGGCTGCTGGTCCTCAAGGCCGCCTGGTTGATGGACACGGTCGGCAACCGGCAGGCGCACACCGAGATCCAGGGGATCAAGATCGTGGTGCCGGCGGTGGCCGAATGGGTCGTCGACCGGGCGGTGCAGGCGCACGGCGCGGCCGGGGTCAGCCAGGACACCGTACTGGCCCGGTTCTGGGCCCGGGCCCGGACGCTGCGGCTGGCCGACGGCCCGGACGAGGTGCACCGGCAGTCGTTGGCCCGGCGCGAACTACGGCGCCACGGCGGCGACGCGCGGCGTGTCTAGACTCGGCCGGGGAAGCCCACCGGGCGCCCGGCCGGTTCCGACGGGCGTGACGCAGTGCCGGGTGGTCCGGCGGCGGGTGTCGAAGGAGGCGTGATGGGCAGGGGCGCCGAGGCGCCGGGCCGGGTCGACGGGCGCAGCGCCCGGGCGGAGCGGACCCGGGCGGCGATCGTCGAGGCGCATCTGGCGCTGATCTCCGAGGGCGACCTGCGGCCCACCGGGGAACGGATCGCGGAACGGGCCGGGATCTCGCTGCGGACCCTGTGGACCAACTTCAAGGACATGGAAACCCTCTTCGAAGCCAGTGGCGAGGAGGTGCTGCGGCAGCAGGAGGCGGCGTACCGGCCGATCTCGCCGAACCTGCCGTTGGCCAAGCGGGTGGACGCGTACTGCCGGCAGCGGGCCCGGTTGTTGCAGCTCATCGCGCCGTCGGCCCGGGCAGCGCAGATGCGTGAGCCGCTCTCTCCGCAGCTGCACCGGAACCGGCTCAAGCACATCGACCGGGTCCGGGCGGAGGTCGAGCAGCTCTTCGCGGTGGAGCTTGACCGCGCGGGGGCGGGCCGCGAGCAGCTGGTTCAGGCCGTGACGGTCGCCAGCATGTGGTCGGCGTGGTCGATGCTGCGCGACGGGCTCGGACTCGGGGTGGACCAGGCCCGGGCGGTGATGACCCGGACGGTTGGCGCGTTGCTGTCGACCGGCTCCGCCGATTCACCCTGATGTTTCCCGGCTCTTTCCTGTTGGTTACACATCAGCGACACTGACCTCATGTTCACTGCATCCCCAGTGCAAAAATCTGGGTTGTGGGGGCGGGTCGAGGAATGTCGCGCCCTCGACCGCCTGCTGTCGGCGGCGGCCGAGCACCAGGGGACGGCCGTCCTGTTCCACGGTGAGCCGGGCTCCGGCCGCAGTTCGCTACTACACGAGGCCGTCCGGCGGATCCGCCCCCGCCGCTGGCACCTGTTGATCTCGGCCGGCGTCGCCGACGAGGCCACGCTGCCGTACGCCGGACTGCACCGCCTCCTCGACCCGGTCCGGGACCAGATGGCCGCCCTGGCCGACCGGCACCGGCCGCTGCTGCGGGCGGTGCTGGCCGGTGACGGCTGTCCGCCGCAACGACGACTCGCCCTGGCGATAGCCGTACGCGAGCTGCTGACCGTGGTGGCGGCCGACGGTGTCCTGCTCTACGCGTTCGACGACCTGGATCTGGGCGACCCGGGCACCGCCGACGTGCTCACCGCCGTCGCCCGCCGGCTGGCCGGCCGCCCGGTCGCCGGGGTGCTCACCGGGACCTGCGGTGTCGCCGGTGTCCCCGGCCACCGGCTCGGGCCACTCGACGACGACCAGAGCCGGGCCGTCCTCGCCGACCGCCTCCCCGTGCCGGTACCGCGGCACGTGCTCACCGCCCTGGTCGCCGCCGGCGGCGGCAACCCACAGGCACTGGTGGACCTGGCCGCCGCCCTTGGCCCCGGCCAGCTGCGCGGGGACGAGCCGGTGCCGGACCTGCTGCCGGCCGACGGTGGCCTCGGTCGCGCCTACCGTGCCCGACTGGCGAATCTGCCGGACCGGACCCGTCGACTGCTGCTCGTCGCGGCCCTCGACGAGCGCCCGGATCAGCAGTTGCTGGCCCGGGCGGCGGCGGCGACCGGCGCCGGGGTCGGTGATCTCGCACCGGCCGAGCGCGCCGGACTGGTCCGGGTCGACGGTGAGACGGTGACGTTCCCGCAGCGGTTGGCCCGCGCCATGATTGTGGCAACCGCGCCGTTGGCCGAGCGGCACGCCGGGCACCAGCTGCTCGCCGGGCTGCTCGACCGACCCGAGCACCGGCTGCGCCGGGCCGTCCACCTCGCCGAGGCGACCACCGGGCCGGCCCCTGACCTCGCCGACGAGCTGGAACGCGCGGCGTTCGCTGGTGGCGAGGACCGCGCGAGCGCGGCGTACGCGCTGCACCGGGCCGCCGGGCTCGGCCCCGAGCCGGCCCGCGGTCCCCGGTTGCTGGCGGCCGCGGGCTTCGCCTGGGCGGCGGGACAACCCGCGCGCGCCCGTCAGCTCCTGCGTGACCTGCCGGCATCCACCAACCCGTTGGTGCCGGCTGGTCGCGAGCCGCCGCCTGGTCGCGAGGTGTCGGCTGGTCGGGAGGTGTCGGCTGGCCGGGAGGCATCGGCCGGTCGGGCGGATCTGCTCCGCGCGGAGATCGAACTGCGGTGCGGCGCGCCGACGCGGGCGTTACCGGATCTGCTCGCGGCGGCCCACCGGCTCGCTCCGTACGACCGCGCGTCGGCCGTCGCGGCACTGTCCGGGGCGGGCGAGGCGATCGGCTACCTCGGTGACCAGTACCGCTACGTCGACCTGGCACGCCGGGCCGAGGCGCTGACCAGAGCGGACGACCCACCCGAGGTCGAGGTGATGGCGGCTCAACTCGTCGCGACGGCGGCGACGCTGAGCGGCGCGCACGACCACGCGGTCCCCGCGTTGCGCCGGGCGGTCGACCTCGGGATCCGGCTCACCGGGCCGCAGCGGACTCCAGCCGCGTTGAACTGCGCCGCAGCCGCCGCGCACCTGCTCGCCGCCGACCGTGAGGCGCACCGGCTGGCCGACGACGCGGTCGAGGTGGCCCGTGGCCGTGGGGAGCACTCGGGTCTGCCCCGGGCATTGGAGCTGCGGGCCTGCGCCGAATACTGGCTCGGCCGGCACGGCGCGGCGGCCGCGAGCGCCCGCGACGGGCTGCGGACCGCGCGGTCGACCGGCCAGCAGAACTGGGCCGCGATCCACCTGGGTCTGCTGGCCGTGTTGTCGGCGGTACGCGCGGACCGGGCCGGCTGCCTGGACCGGATCCGGGAGCTGGGCGAGCTGACGGAGGGCCCGGATCCGGGCAGCCGGCCGCAGGCTCTGGCCCAGTGGGCACTGGCCGTGCTTGAACTGACCGCCGGGCACGCCGAACCGGCCCTGGCCCGGCTGCTGGGCCTGGCTCACCCCGGCACCGGCCGGGGACAGGTGCTGGTGCAGGTGATGGCCGCCCCGTACCTGATCGAGGCGGCCGCGCAGCTGCCCGGGCAACGTCGGACGGCCCGGAACGTGCTGGCGGTGTTCGACGCCTGGGCGGCCAGCACCGCCAACCCGGTCCGGCGGGCGCTGTCCGCCCGCTGCCACGCACTGCTCGCTCCACGCGGTGGCGAGTCCGCGCAGGACTGGTACCGGACGGCGCTGCGGCTGCACCCGGTGGGCGCCGCGACGTTCGAGCGGGCCCGTACGGAGCTGCTGTTCGGCCGGGAACTGCGTCGATCCCGGCACCCCCGGGCCGCGCGTGAACATCTGCACTGGGCCCACGACACCTTTTTCGGGCTGGGCCTGACCGACTGGGCCGACCAGGCGGCCGCCGAGTTGCGCGCGGCAGGCGAGTTGCGCGTGCCAGGCGAGTTGCGCGCGGCAGGGCTGCTCACCGGGCAGCAGCTGCGGGTCGCCGAGCTGGTCGTCGAGGGGGCGACAAATCGGGAGATCGCCCGACGGCTCTTCCTGTCCACCCGGACCGTCGACCACCACCTGCGCAACGTCTACGTCCGGCTCGGCGTCCGGTCCCGTACCGAGCTGGTCCGCGCCCTGACCGTCCCGGCCCGGCCGGCGCCGGCATGATCATGGCCGGCGCCGGCACCGGCGTGATCAGGGCAGGCACCGCTGCGGTCAGGGCCGGCACCCGCTGCGGTCAGGGCAGGACCACGGTGCGGGCGCCCTCGCCCCGGGCCATCCGGGCGAACGCCGCCGCGGCACCGTCCAGGTCGGTGCGATCGGTGATCAGGACGGCCGGGTCAAGGTCGCCGGCGAGGAGATCCCGGGCCAACGCGGGTAGATCGCGGTCCGGGTCGGAGGAGCCGTAGACCGAGGAGCGCAGGGTACGGGCCGAATGGAAGATCTCCAGGGCGGAGAGCCCGACGGTGTCGTCGGCCGACCCCATCCCGACCACGGTGACCTGGCCACCGCGCCGGGTGGCGCGCCAGGCGGCCCGGATGGTGCCGGCCCGCCCGACGCATTCGATGGCGTGGTCGACGCCGCGTCCGTCGGTGCGGGCCCGGATCGCCCGGGTCAGCGCGGCGTCGGCGACCAGGAAGTCGGTGGCACCGGCCGCGACGGCCAGGTCCGCCTTGGCGGCGGCGAGGTCGACGGCGAGCACCGGTGCCGCGCCGGCCGCCCGGGCCGCCGCGACAACCGACAGGCCGACCCCGCCGAGGCCGATTACCGCGACCGACTCGCCGGCCCGGACCCCAGCGGTACGCCGTACCGCGCCGGTTCCGGTCAGCACGGCGCAGCCGAGCAGCGCGGCCACCTCGTACGGCAGCCCGGCCGGCACCCCGACGACGGCCTGCTCGCCGACGACCACCTCCTCGGCGAGCGCCCCGAGGCCGAGGGTGACGTGCAGTTGCTCGCCGGCCGCGGTGCGTCCCCGGGGGACCGAGGCGGCACCGGCGCGCTCGCACAGCCATGGTTCGTCGCGCTGGCAGTACCAGCACCGCCGGCACGGTGGTGCCCAGTTGAGCACCACCGGGTCGCCGGGCGCGACCCGGTCGACCCCCGCCGCGACCTCGAGCACCTCGCCGGCCGCCTCGTGCCCCAGGACGAGCGGGTACTCCGGCGTGATGGTGCCGTTCATCATGGACAGGTCGGAGTGGCAGACACCGGCGGCCCGGATACCGACCCGGACCTGACCGGGGCCGACCGGCGGTAGCGTGATCCGCTCGACCCGGGGCGGCTGCCCGGGAGCCCGGGCCACCACCGCCCGTACCGGGGATCCCGACGTCGCCACGTCGCCGGCCGGACCGGCGCTCATCGCTGGATCGCCTTGGTCTGCAGGAACTCGTCCAGCCCGTAGGTGCCGAATTCGCGGCCGAGACCGGACTGCTTGTAGCCGCCGAACGGGGCGAGCGGGTTGAACGCGCCTCCGTTGATGTCGACCATGCCGGTGCGGATCCGTCGGGCGACGCGTACCGCCCGTTCCTCGTCGGCCGACCAGACCGCGCCGGCCAGCCCGTACCGGGAGTTGTTGGCGACCGCGACGGCGTGTTCGTCGTCGTCGACCGGCAGGATCGCCAGCACCGGCCCGAAGACCTCCTCCTGGGCCAGGTGGGCGTCCGGGTCGACGTCGGCGATCACGGTGGGGGCGACGAACCAGCCGCGCTCCGGCAGCGGGGCGTCCGGCCCGCCGGCGACCAGCCGGCCGCCGTCGGCGAGGCCGCGTTCGACGTGGCGGCGGACCCGGTCCCGCTGGGTCGCCGAGACCAGTGGACCCAGCCGCGTCCGGGGGTCGAACGGGTCGCCGGTCCGGTAGCCGTCCGCGACCCGGGCGGCCTCGTCGACCGCCTCCGCGTACCGGTCCCGGTGCACCACCATCCGGGACCAGGCGGTGCAGGTCTGTCCCGAGTTGAGCAGGGCGTTGCCGACTCCGACCCGGACGGCGGTCGGCAGGTCGGCGTCGGGCAGGATCACGTTGGCGGACTTGCCGCCCAGTTCCAGGGTGACCCGGGCGATCCGGTCGGCGGCCAGGTGGCAGATGTGCCGGCCGACGGCGGTCGAGCCGGTGAAGGAGACCACGTCCACGTCGGGATGTGCGGCGAGTGCCGCGCCGGCCTCCGGACCGGTGCCGGTGACCAGGTTGACCACCCCGGGCGGGAAGCCGGCCTCGTCGATCGCCTCGAAGAGCAGGTACGCCACCAACGGTGTCAGTTCGCTCGGCTTGAGCACCACCGGACATCCGGCGGCGAGCGCCGGGGCGAGTTTGGCCATCATCTGGTGCAGCGGGTAGTTCCACGGCGTGATCGCCCCGACCACCCCGGCTGGTTCCCGCAGCACCAGCGAGTTGCCGACCGTCTCGGGCCGGGGCGGCTGGGCGGCCAGCTCGACGTAGCCCGCGAGCACGGTCAGCGGCAGGCCGACCTGGACGCGGGCGGCGATCCGCAGCGGGGTGCCGACTTCCCGGACGACCGTGTGCGTGATCTCCTCGGTGCGGGCGGTGAGCGCGGTGTGCAGCCGGCGCAGGCAGGCGGCCCGCGTCTGCGGTGCGGTGTCGGCCCAGCCGTCGAAGGCGGCGCGGGCGGCGGCGACGGCCCGGTCCACGTCGGCTGCCGTGCCGCCCGGCACGGTGGCGATCAGTTCCTCACTGTTGGGGTCGTGCACCGGTAGGCGTTCCCGGGTCGCGGCGGTGACCCAGCTTCCGGCGAGGTACAGGTCGGTCCGTTCGTCCACCATCGTGACCTCCGGAGCAAAAACTAGCGCTGCAAGTTTTTGACTCTAGTACGTCTCGTCGATCGGCGACAGGGGCGGCAGCGGGCCGACCGTGCGCTCGTAGGTCCGGGCGAGCCCGTCGATCAGTGCCTCCAGCCCCAGGGCGAAGGCGCCCTCGTCGACCTGCCTCTGGTGTTCGGGGAGCCGGTGGGCCTGGCCGAGATGCGGGTACTGCTCGGCGTAGAACGCCGGGTCCTCGCCGAAGCCGCGCGCGAACGAGCCGAGTGCCGAACCGGTCACGAAGTAGCGCATCAGGGCACCGATGTGGGTGGCCCGGGCCGGCGGCCAGCCGGCCGCTACCAGTCCGCCGTAGACCGCGTCGGCCATCGCCAGCGAGGCCGGTCGACGGCCGGGTCCCTGAGCCAGGTGCGGCACGATGTTCGGATGGGCGGCGAGCGCCGCCCGGTACGAGTACCCCCACCGGCGCAGCGCTTCCCGCCAGTCCAGCGTGCCGAAGAACGAGACATCCACCCGGGTCGTGACGTTGTCCACCACCGCGTCGACGATCTCGTCCTTGGTGGCGAAGTGGTTGTAGAGCGACGGGCCGCGTACCCCCAGCGCGGCGGCGAGGCGGCGGGTGGAGAACGCGGCCAGCCCGTCCGCGTCGATCAGCGCCGCTGCCGTCTCGATGATCCGTTCCCGACTCAGCAGCGCCTGCCGTGGCCGTGGCATGGGTGATCTCCTCGGGCGACGGGTTCCTGATCGGTTACGAACTCTGCCACAGCAGGTCTGGACGGAATAAAACTTGCAGCGCTAGTTTAATGCCCATGGACCTTCGCCTCTCCGCCGAACAGGCCGCGCTCCGCGAACTCGCCGCGCGGTTCGCCGACCGCGAGGTGGCGCCGTACGCCGCCGACTGGGACCGCCGGGAGGCGGTCGACCCGGCGATCGTCGGCAAGCTCGGCGAGGTCGGCTTCCTCGGCCTCACCATCGACGAGCCCTACGGCGGATCCGGCGGCGACCACCTGTCGTACTGCCTGGTCCTGGAGGAACTGGGCCGGGCGGACGCCGCCGTTCGTGGCATCGTCTCGGTCACCCTCGGCCTGGTCGCCAAGACCATCGCCAGCCACGGCACCGACGAGCAGCGGACCCGGTGGCTGCCCCGGCTGTGCGCCGGAACGGCCCTGGGCTGTTTCGCGCTGACCGAACCGGACGTCGGCTCGGACGCCGCGTCGCTGACCACCCGGGCCGTGCGCGACGGCGACGACTGGCTGCTGACCGGCAGCAAGATGTTCATCAGCAACGGCACCACCGCCGACGTCGCCCTGGTGTTCGCCCGCAGCGGCGGGGCCGGCCCGCGGGGCATCACCGCCTACCTGGTCCCCACCGACGCCCCCGGCCTGCAGCGCCGCGAGATCCACGGCAAGCTCGGCCTGCGTGGACAGGCCACCGCCGAGCTCGCCCTCGACGGGGTCCGGGTGTCCGACGCAGACCGGCTCGGCCCGGTCGGCGGCGGCTTCCGGATCGCCCTCGCCGCCCTCACCAAGGGCCGGATGTCGGTCGCCGCCGGCTGCGTCGGCCTCGCCCGGGCCTGCCTGGACACGGCGGTACGTCACGCGGGCCAGCGGACCCAGTTCGGTCGGCCGATCGCCGGACACCAGCTGGTCCAACGGTTGCTCGCCGGGATCGCGGTCCGGACCGATGCCGCCCGGCTGCTGGTCTGGCGGGTCGCCGACCTGATCGACCGGGGTGAGCCGTTCGCCACCGAGGCGTCCATGGCCAAACTGTTCGCCAGCGAGGCGGCGGTCGACGCGGCCAACGACGCGATCCAGGTGCTCGGCGGGTACGGCTACATCGACGAGTACCCGGTCGGCAGGTACCTGCGCGACGCCCGGGTCACCACCCTCTACGAGGGCACCAGCCAGATCCAGGAACTGCTCATCGGCCGCGCCCTCACCGGCGTGAACGCCTTCTCGCACCCACCGTCCACCAGCTGAACCAGGGAGCACCATGTCCAGATTCACCGACCGCACCGCCGTGGTGACCGGCGCCGCCCAGGGCATCGGCGCGGCGACCGCGCACCGGCTCGCCGGCGAAGGAGCCGCCGTGGCCGTGGTGGACCTCGCCGCCGACGGCGCCAGGACCGTCGCCGACGAGATCACCGCAGCCGGTGGCCGGGCCGTCGCGATCGGCTGCGACGTCACCGACGCCGACGCGGTGGAGGCGATGACCGCGCAGGTCGTGGAGACCTTCGGCGGCCTGCACGTGCTGGTCAACAACGCCGGTATCACCCGCGACAACCTGCTGTTCAAGATGCCGGTCGAGGAGTGGGACGCGGTGCTCGCCACCAACCTGACCAGCATGTTCCTCTGCTGCCAGGCGGCCCAGCGGCAGATGGTCACCGCCCGGTACGGCCGGATCGTCAACCTGAGCAGCCGATCCGCGCTGGGCAACCGGGGCCAGGCCAACTACGCGGCGGCCAAGGCCGGGGTACAGGGACTCACCGCCACCCTGGCGCTGGAACTCGGCCCGTTCGACATCGCGGTCAACGCGGTCGCGCCGGGGTACGTGGCGACCCCGATGACCGCGGCCACCGCGGTCCGCACCGGCAGCGACCCGGCTGCCCACCAGCAGCGGGCCGCCGAGCAGATCCCGTTGCGCCGGGTCGCCCAGCCGGCCGAGATCGCCTCGGTCATCGCCTTTCTGGCCAGCGACGACGCCTCGTACGTCACCGGGCAGACCCTCTACGTCAACGGCGGCGCCCGCTAGACCCGGCGCAGCGAAGGAGCGGACATGGACTTCGGACTATCCACTGAGGAACGGGCGATCCGGGACACGGCGCGGGACTTCATCACCCGGGAGGTGGTGCCGCTGGAGTCGGAGCTGCTGCGCCGCGAGCGGGCGCACCAGCCCGGGCTGACCCGCGACGAGCTGCGCGAGCTGCAGCGCCGGGCCCGCACGTTCGGCTTCTGGGGCCTGGCCACCCCCGAGGAGTACGGCGGGATGGACCTGCCGGCCGTCATGCAGTCGCTGATCTGGACCGAGATCGGCCGGACGGTGGTGCCGTTCCGGTTCGGCGGCGAGGCGGACAACATCCTGTTCCGGGCCGACCCCGACCAGCGGCGCGAGTACCTGCTCCCGACCATCGAGGGGGAGCGCGCCAGCTGTTTCGCGATCACCGAGCCGGGCGCCGGTTCCGATGCGGCGAACATCAGGTTCCGCGCCCGCCGCGACGGCGACGACTGGGTGCTCAACGGGGAGAAGACCTTCATCACCGGGGGCAACGAGGCGGACTTCGCCATCGTCGTCGCGGTGACCGATCCCGAACGCGACGTGCGCGCCGGCGGGGCCACCGCGTTCCTGGTGGACCGGTCGATGGGGTGGCGCTCGGAGTTCATCCCCACGATGGGCGAGGGCGGCCCGGCGGCGCTGATCTTCGACGACGTACGGGTCCCGGGCCGCAACGTGCTCGGCGCGGTCGGCGAGGGGTTCCGGCTGGGCATGGAATGGATCGGCAAGGGGCGCTACACCATCCCCTCACACGCCGTCGGCATCGCCGAACGGGCCCTGCGGATGGCGATCGACCACGCCACCACCCGGCACACCTTCGGCCGACCGATCGGGGACAACCAGGCGATCAGCTGGATGATCGCCGACTCGGAGACCGAGTTGGAGGCCGCCCGCTGGCTCATCCTGCGGGCTGCCTGGACCGTCGACGCGGGTCTCGACCCACGCCACGCCTCCTCCATGGCGAAGCTCTACGGCGCCGGAATGGTCAACCGCGTGGTGGACCGGGTGCTGCAGATCCACGGCGGCATGGGCTACACCCGTGAGCTGCCGATCGAGCGGTGGTACCGGCTGGTCCGGCTCTACCGCATCTTCGAGGGCACCGACGAGATGCAACGGCTGATCATCGCCCGCGACCTGCTGCGCGGCTACACCATGTTGGGAGGGCATCTGGCATGAGGACCTTCGCCACCATTGAGGACCTGGCCGCGGCCGTGGGTGAATCGCTGGGCCCGGGGGACTGGTTCCCGGTCGACCAGACCCGGGTCGACGGGTTCGCCGACGCCACCGACGACCATCAGTGGATTCATCTCGACCCACAACGGGCGGCCGACGGGCCGTACGGCGGCACGATCGCCCACGGCTTCCTCACCCTGTCGCTGATCCCGGCCCTGATGCGCCGGCTCTACCAGGTGAAGGGAGTGCGGATGGCCGTCAACTACGGGCTCAACAAGGTCCGGTTCCCGGCTCCGGTCCGCACCGGATCCGCCGTACGGGCCGAGGCCGTCATCGCCGCGGTCGACCCGGTGGACGGCGGCGTGCAGGTGGTCATGGCGGTGACCGTGACCGCCGACACCGCAGGCAAACCGGTCTGCGTCGCCGAGACGGTGAGTCGGCTGTTGACCGGAGCGTCCCGGTGACCGCCCTGTCGCTGGCCGCCGTGCTGGCCGAGAGCGCGCGGCGGCACCCGGACACCGTCGCGGTGGTGGACGGGGCGTCCCGGATCACCTACGCCGAGCTGTGGCTGGAGGCCCGCTGCCACGCCGCCGCCCTGGCCGAGCTGGGCGTGCGACCCGGCGACCGGATCGCGCTGTTCGCCCCCAACGTGGCCGACTTCCCCCGCGTCTACTACGCGGCGTTGGCGGCCGGCGCGGTGGTCGTGCCGGTGCACCTGCTGCTCACCCCGGACGAGGCCGGGTACGTGCTGCGCGACAGCGGCGTCACGTTGGTGGTCTGCCACACCGCGCTGCTGGCGCTCGGTGCCGCCGCGGCCACGCTCGCCGGGGTGGAGGTGGTGACGGTCGGACCGGCGGCGCCCGGGTCGGACCTGCGGCGGCTGGAGGACGTCGGTGACGGCCTGGCACCACTGCCCTCGTACCGGACCCGGTCCGCGGCGGACCCGGCGGTGGTCCTCTACACCAGTGGGACCACCGGCACCGCCAAGGGCGCCCTGCTCACCCATCTCAACCTGGTCATGAACGCGACTGTCAACGCCTTCGACGCCAACGAGGCCCGGGCCTGCGACGTGGTCCTCGGCTGCCTGCCGCTGTTCCACAGCTTCGGCCAGACCGTCGCGATGAACGGCACCTTCCGGGTCGGCGCGACCCTGGTGCTGCTGAGCCGGTTCAGTGGCCCGGCCGCGCTCGACCTGATGGTCCGGGAACGGGTGGACGTCTTCCACGGCGTGCCGACGATGTACATCGCGTTGCTGGAGGCCGCCCGGAACCGGGAGGTGCTGCCGAGCCTGCGCTTGTGCATCAGCGGCGGGGCGGCACTGCCGACCACGGTCCTGGACCGCTTCAACACGGCGTTCCGGACGACCATCTACGAGGGGTACGGGCTCTCCGAGACCTCCCCGACCGCCACCACCAACCAGCCGTGGTCCGGCACCCGGGCGGGCAGCGTCGGGCACCCGGTCTGGGGGGTCGAGGTGGAGATCGCCCGCGCGGAGCTGGCGGACCGGATCGAACTGCTGGGCGTCGGCGAGCTCGGTGAGATCGTGATCCGGGGACACAACGTCTTCGCGGGTTACCTCGGCCGTCCCGAAGCCACCGAGGAGGCGATCGTAGACGGCTGGTTCCGCAGCGGCGACCTCGGTCGCAAGGACGCCGACGGGTTCGTCTTCATCGTCGACCGGAAGAAGGAGATCGTGATCCGGGGTGGCTTCAACGTCTATCCCCGGGAGGTCGAGGAGGTCCTGGCCCGACATCCGGCGGTCGGCCAGGTCGCGGTCGTCGGCGTACCCGACGCCCGGCACGGCGAGGAGATCTGCGCGGTGGTCGTGCCGGACAGCACCGCCGGCCCGTTGCCGACCGAGGCCGAGCTGGTCGACTGGGCGCGTGGCCACCTCGGCCGGCACAAGTATCCCCGGATCGTGCGGTACGTCGACTCGCTGCCGCTCGGACCCAGCCTCAAGGTGCGCAAACGCGAGCTGCGGGAGTCGATGCGCCAGGAGATGGCGGTCGACCGGGCGGACCAGGGCTGACCGGTACGGCGGTCCCGGTCGCCGACCGGGACCGCCGTACCGGTGGCCGGGTCACGGCAGCAACGCCCGGATCAGCGCGATGGCGACGAAGACGACGATGAAGGAGAGGTCGATGGCGGCGCCGCCGACGCGCAGCGGCGGCAGCACCCGTCGGACCGGGGCCAGCACCGGCTCGGTCACCGTGTGCAAAGCGGCGGTGGCGCGGGAGCGGAGCGAGTCACGCGGGCTCGGCCCGGCCAGCACGGTGCTCCAGTCGAGGATCGCGCGGGCGATGAGCAGCAACTGGAAGACCAGCAGTAGCAGACTCAGAAGTGCGAGCAGGGGACCCATCGGGGCAGACCTCCAGGACGACCGGTGAGCGTTCCACTATGCCTGGCGACCGTGTGTGGTCGCTGAGAATCGCCGGGGCGGACGAGGCGATCAACCGCGCTTGGCTACCGGGCCACCCGGCACCGCCGGAAAATGTCGTACCGGGGCGGTAGCTTGCCTGGCGATGCCCGCACCAGACAGTCTCTCGCTCGCCCAGGCCCGCCGGATCGCCCTGGCCGCTCAGGGCTTCGCCGATCCCGCGCCGACCGGGGTGCCGACCCGTCGGCACCTGCGCCGGGTGCTGGACCGGGTCGGTCTGATCCAGATCGACTCGGTCAACGTCCTGCAGCGCGCCCACTACCTGCCGCTGTACAGCCGGCTCGGTCCGTACCCGACCGACCTGCTGGACCGGGCCGCCGGGCACGCCCCCCGGGAGCTGTTCGAGTACTGGGGCCATGAGGCGTCGCTGATCCCGGTCGACCTGCAGCCGGCGCTGCGCTGGCGGATGGCCCGCGCCCGCGACGACGCCTGGGGCGGCATCCGACGCATCGCCGTCGAGCAGCCGGAGCTGGTCGAGCGGGTGCTCGCCGAGGTCCGCGAGCGCGGCCCGGTCACCGCCGCGCAGCTCGAGCAGGAAACGGCCCGGCCGAGCGGCAACTGGGGGTGGAACTGGTCGGCGGTCAAGACCGCCCTGGAGTACCTGTTCTGGGCCGGCGAGATCAGCTCCGCCGGGCGGACCAGCACCTTCGCCCGCCGCTACGACGTGCCGGAGCGGGTGCTGCCACCCCGGGTCGTCGCCGCGCCGACACCGACCGAGGCGCAGGCGCACCGGCAACTGATCGAGATCGCCGCCCGTTGCCTCGGCGTGGCCGCCGAGCCGGAGCTGCGTGACTACTTCCGGCTGTCGGCGGCGGCGGTCCGGCCGGTCGTCGCCGACCTGGTCGCCGACGGCATCCTGCGCCCGGTCCGGGTGCAGGGCTGGTCGCAGACCGCCTACCTGCACCACCAGGCCCGGCTGCCGCGCTGGATCCGCGCCGCCACGCTGCTCAGCCCGTTCGACCCGGTGGTGTGGGAGCGGGCCCGCACCGAGCGGCTGTTCGGGCTGCGGTACCGGATCGAGATCTACGTACCGGCCGCGCAGCGGGTGCACGGCTACTACGTACTGCCGTTTCTCGAAGGCGACCGGCTGACCGCGCTGGTCGACCTCAAGGCGGACCGGGCCGCCGGGGTGCTGCGGGTGCCGGCCGCCTGGCCGGTGCCGGGTGCCACGACCGATCCGGAGCGGACCGCGACCGCCCTGGCCGGCGAGCTGACCCGGCTGGCCGGCTGGCTCGGCCTGTCCGAGGTCGCGGTGCCGGCCGCCGGCGATCTGGCCGGCCCGCTGACCCGGGCGTTGCCCGCCGCCGGTACGCGCGGCGTGGTCGTTGGCTGACCGGGCGGGTACGCGGCGTGGTCGTTGACTGAGCCGGCGGGACTGGCCGGTGTACGGTGGGACGATCGGCATCGAGGGAGGCATGACGGATGGCGGGTCCAGACGGCGTGGCGGTGCAACGGCCCGTCGGTGACGGTCCGGCACCGCCCGGCGACGCCGGTCCCTACCCGGACGATCACTCCCACTATCACCAGCAGTACGCGTACCAGCCGCAGGCCCAACCGGACCGGTTCACCCGCCTGGTCAACCGGCTCTGGGCCCGATCGCCGCGCTGGCTGGCCCCGCTGGCGGTGCTCGGCTGTATCGGCGCGGCCGCCGGTTACACGGTGATCACCGATCCGACGACCAGCAGCGCGGAGGCGGCGCCCAGTTGCCTGCTGAAGCTGACCACCGGGCTGGACTGCCCAGGTTGCGGCGGGACGCGGGCGGTCTGGTACCTGCTCAACGGTGATCTCGGCGCTGCCGCCCGGCACCACCTGCTGGTGGTCTTCGCCGTTCCGTTCCTGCTCTACGTCTACCTGGCCTGGGTCGGCCAGCAACTGTTCCGCTGGCGGCTGCCGCAGCTGTCGCTCAGCCCGACGGCGGTCGGCTGGTCGCTGGGCGTCTGGCTGGCGTTCTCGGTGCTGCGCAACCTGCCGTGGGAGCCGTTCAGCTGGTTCTACGTCTGACCACCGCGGCCTGCCCAGCGGGCCGGCCCGAGCGGGAGGGCTGTGTTTGCCCGTGGTGCCGGCCGGCAACTAGAGTCCGAGAAATGCCGGAAATCGTGTCGCCGCAGGTCACGCTGATCGCCTGGACCCAGTTCCAGCCGCCCGCCGACGTCGACTGGTCGACCGACGCCGACGGTGGTCAGGCCTTGGCCGAGTTCGCTGGCCGGGCCTGCTACCAGTCGTGGCGCAAGCCCAACCCGGCGACCGCCACCAACGCCGGCTACCTGCGGCACATCCTGGACAGCGGGCACCTGTCGGTGCTGGAGCACGGCAGTGTCACGTTCTACCTGACCGGGATCTCCCGGTCGCTGACCCACGAGCTGATCCGGCACCGGCACTTCTCCTACTCTCAGCTGTCCCAGCGGTACGTGCCGGAGCGCGACGCGGCCATGGTCGAGCCGGCGGTGATCGCCGAGGATCCCGAGCTGCACCAGCAGTTCGTCGCCGCCGCCGAGGCGAGCGTGCGGGCCTACACCGAGCTGCTGGAGGGCCTGGAGAAGCGGTTCGTCGACGAACCCAACCCGACGCTGCGCCGTAAGCAGGCCCGCCAGGCGGCCCGGGCGGTGCTGCCGAACGCCACCGAGACCCGGATCGTGGTCACCGGCAACTACCGCGCGTGGCGGCACTTCATCGGGATGCGGGCCACCGAGCACGCCGACGTGGAGATCCGCGACCTGGCGGTGGAGTGCCTGCGGCAGTTGCAGCGGGTGGCGCCGAGCGTCTTCGCCGACTTCGAGATCAGCCGGCTGGCCGACGGCAGCGAGGTCGCCGCGAGCCCGTACACCCGGCAGGGGGAGTAGGCCGCAGGCCCGCACCACCAGCGCTGAGAACGCGGTGCGGCCGTCCGATAGGTTGTCCGTATGACGCAGCACCACCTAGCCGGTCCCGGGGCGGGGACACCGACCCCGTTCGGGCGACTCCTGACCGCCATGGTCACCCCGATGAACGACGACGGCTCGCTCGACCTCGACGGCGCCGCCCGGCTGGCCAGCTACCTGGTCGACGAGCAGGCCAACGACGCCCTGGTGGTCAGCGGCACCACCGGCGAGTCGCCGACCACCACCGACGCCGAGAAGGAGCAACTGCTCCGGGTCGTCATCGACGCGGTCGGGGACCGGGCCCGGGTGGTCGCCGGTGTCGGCACCAACGACACCCGGCACACGGTCGAGCTGGCGGTCGCCGCCGAAAAGGTCGGCGCGCACGGGCTGCTGGTGGTCGCGCCCTACTACAACAAGCCGCCGCAGGCCGGGGTGGTGCGGCACTTCACCGAGGTCGCCGACGCGACCGGGCTGCCGATGATGGCGTACGACATCCCGCACCGCACCGGCATCGCGATGAGCAGCGAGACCCTGGCCCGGCTGGGCGAGCACGAGCGGATCGTCGCGGTCAAGGACGCCAAGGGCGACCTGGCCGCCACCTCCTGGGTGACCGGCCGCACCGACCTGGCGTTCTACTGCGGCGACGACGCGCTCACCCTGCCGACGCTGGCGATCGGCGGGGTCGGGCTGGTCGGCACCTCGACCCACCTGACCGGCGCGTTGACCAAGCAGATGATCGAGGCGTACGTCGCCGGCGAGCACGCCGCCGCGCTGGCCCTGCACCGCCGGTTGCTGCCGCTGTTCACCGGCATCTTCCGCAGCCCCGGCACGATCCTGGTCAAGGCGGCGCTCGGGGTGCTCGACCTGCCCGCCGGTCCGGTGCGCTCGCCACTGGTCGAGGCCACCGACGCCGAGCTGGACCAGCTGCGGGCCGACTGCGCCGACGCCGGACTGGAGCTGCCGTGAGCCAGGCACACGTGGAGCTGGACCTGCCGCCGCAGCTGCCGCCGGGTGGGCTGCGGGTCATCCCGCTGGGCGGGCTCGGCGCGATCGGCCGCAACATGACGGTCTTCGAGTTCGACGGCAAACTGCTGGTGGTGGACTGCGGGGTGCTCTTCCCGGACGTGGAGCAGCCCGGGGTCGACCTGATCCTGCCGGACTTCGCCCCGATCCTGGACCGGCTCGCCGACGTGCAGGCGATCGTGCTGACCCACGGTCACGAGGACCACATCGGCGCGGTGCCGTACCTGCTCGCCCACAAGCCGGACATCCCGTTGGTGGGCTCCCAGTTCACCCTGGCGTTGGTCGAGGCGAAGCTGGCCGAGCGGCGGATCGAGCCCTACACGTTGACCGTACGCGAGGGTCAGCGGGAGCGGATCGGGCCGTTCGAGTGCGAGTTCCTCGCGGTGAACCACTCGATCCCGGACGCGCTCGCGGTGGCGATCCGCACCCCGGCCGGGCTGGTGCTGCACACCGGTGACTTCAAGATGGACCAGCTGCCGCTGGACGGGCGGATCACCGACCTGGCCGGCTTCGCCCGGCTCGGTGCCGAAGGCGTCGACCTGCTGCTGTCCGACTCGACCAACGCCGAGACCCCCGGCTTCGTCACCCCGGAACGCGACATCGGGCCGGTGCTCGACTCGATCTTCGGCAAGGCCACCGGCCGGATCATCGTGGCGAGCTTCGCCTCCCATGTGCACCGGGTGCAGCAGGTGATCGACTCGGCGTACGAGTACGACCGCAAGGTCGCGCTGATCGGCCGGTCGATGGTGCGCAACATGGGCATCGCCCGGGACCTCGGTCTGCTGCGGATCCCGCCTGGCCTGGTGGTCGGGCTGGACGAGGCGACGGCGCTGCCGCCGGACCGGATCGTGCTGATGTCCACCGGCTCGCAGGGCGAGCCGATGAGCGCGTTGGGCCGGATGGCGACCGGTGACCACCGGCACATCACCGTCGCGCCCGGCGACACCGTGGTGCTGGCCAGTTCGCTGGTGCCGGGCAACGAGACCTCGGTCTACCGGGTGATCAACCAGCTGGCCCGGGCCGGGGCGACCGTGATCCACAAGGAGACCGCCAAGGTGCACGTCTCCGGTCACGCGCCGGCGGGGGAGCTGCTCTACCTGCTCAACGTGGTGCGGCCGAGCAACCTGCTGCCGGTGCACGGCGAGTGGCGGCACCTGCGGGCGCACGCCCGGCTCGGTATCGAGTCCGGTCTCGACCCGCAGCGGGTGGTGCTCTGCGAGGACGGCGACGTCGTCGACCTGGTGGACGGGCACGCCACCCTGGTCGGGCACGTCAAGAGCCGGTACGTCTACGTCGACGGTCTCGCGGTCGGCGACGTCGGCGAGTCGCTGCTGACCGAGCGGCGGATCCTCGGCGACGGCGGGTTCATCGCGGCGACCGTGGTGGTCGACTCGGTGACCGGCAAGGTGGTCGGTGGTCCGACTGTCTCGGCAAAGGGTTTCTCCGAGGACCCGGAGGCGTTCAACGCGGTCGTCCCGTTGATCACCGAGGCGTTGGGCCGGGCGGCTGCCGACGGCATCACCGATCCGCACCAGCTGCAGCAGGTGGTCCGGCGGATCGTCGGCCGCTGGGTCAACGACGCGTACCGCCGCCGGCCGATGATCGTACCGACCGTGGTGGAGGTTTGAAGACGTCCTGAGGCCCGCCGGGGCTGACCGGGCGGCCGGCCGACGGGCATACTGGTCGGACAGTTACCCACTGTCGTGACGAGAAGGCTGGCGTGCCAGGCGATCCCGGCTCCGGCGAGTCCCCTGCGGCGGCGCGGCGCAGGCTCCGACTCGCGCTGCGTCGCGCCCGGGAGTCGGCCGGGCTGACCCAGGGCAAGGTAGCGGACGCCCTCGACTGGTCGGTCTCCAAGGTCAACCGGATCGAGAAGGGCAGCGTCTCCGTCTCGACCACCGATCTGCGGGCCCTGCTGGAGCTGTACGGCGTGGTCGACGCCGACCGGGCCGAGCGGCTGCTGCGCGACGCCCGTACCTCCCGGTTGCGGGGCTGGTGGGACGAGCCGCGCTACCGGGAGCACCTGACTCCGGCGATGCTGCAGCTGCTGCAGTTGGAGGGCGAGGCCAGCGCCATCCGGGTGTTCCAGCCGACGTTGATCCCGGGGCTGCTGCAGACCCGCGAGTACGGCGAGTTCGTGTTGAACTTCTGGCGCAGTGAGCTGCCGGAGGCCGACCGGGCGCTGCGGCTCGAGGCCCGGCTGCGGCGCCGTGACCAGGTGCTGGACCGACCCGATCCGCCGGAGTTCCACCTGGTGCTGGACGAGTCGGTGCTGTGGCGCACGATCGGCGGGCCGCGGGTGATGGCCGGGCAGTTCGCCGCCCTGCTACGGGTGGCGCGGCGACCGAACGTGCGGGTGCGGATCGTGCCGTTCGCCGACGCGGCGATCATGGCGATGCTGGCGCCGTTCACGCTGCTCGACTTCGGCGACGAGGAGAACGCGCTGCTCTACCGCGAGGGCATCCTGCTGGACGAGATCGTCCATGCGGCGCAGCGGATCGGCCGGCACCGCGACTACTTCGCGCACATCTGGGACTCGGCCCACGACGAGGCGACCTCGGCCCGGTTGATCACCGAGCGGACGGCGGCGTTGACCGCCGATCTGCCGGTCGCGCAGGCCCCGTCCGTCGGTGGGTGAGTTCCGGTCGCGTATCGGCCGGGCCAGCTGCCGCGTTAACCAGGCAAATGCCGAATAATCGGCATTAAGTCTGAAGCGGAGAAAAAGCTATGATGCGGACATATCGCGGCTGGTGGCGGAGCAGCCGGTGTGACACCAACGCGTGCCTGGAAGCCACCGTGACCGCCTCCGGCGACGTGGCGCTGCGCGACTCGGCCGAGCCGGACGGGCCCTGGCTGGACGTCGACCGGCAGCAGTGGCGACGGTTCCTGCGCGGGGTCAACCGAGGCGACTTCGCCGGCCGGTAGGAGGCGGGTGGAGGCCGCCTCCCACCGACTCGGCCGAGAGTTGGTACGCGGCGCGGCCCCGGGCGGTTCACCAACCCGGCTGTGACATTCGGCATCCGTACCGGTCGATCCATCGACCGGTGTTCTCCGTACCACCTGCCGGCGGCTGTCCGACGCCAGCCGCAGAGGAGGTACGGATGCGACGCCGACGGATCGTCACCGCCGGAATCACCGTGGCCGCGGTCGGGCTGCTCGCCGCGGTGACCCTGCCGGCCGTGGCCGGCGACGACCCGACCGACGGCGGCCCCGGCACCGGTCAGCCGGCCGGCACCGACGGTCAGCCGGCCGGCGCGCACGACGACCTCGTCGACGCGCTGCGTCGCGACCTCGGCGTCAGCGCGGCGGACGCCCGGACCCGGCTGGCAACCGAACGCTGGGCCACCCGTACCGTCGACGTTCTGCGGGCCGACCTCGACGCGGCGTACGCGGGCGCGTGGATCAGCCGCGACGGCGCCGACCTCGTCGTCGCGGTGACCGACCCCGCACAGCTGGACCGGGTCCGCGCCGCCGGTGCCGAGGCCCGCCTGGTGGCCCGCAGCCAGCAGCAGTTGACCGGCGTGAAGGAGAGCCTGGACCGGGTGGGCGAGGCCGCCAGCCCCGACCTGGCCGGCTGGTACGTCGACCTGGCCGACAACACCGTGGTGCTGCTCGCCCGGCCCGGCGCCCAGGCCGCCGCCCGGGACTTCGCCGCCGCCGCCGGGGTGCCGGCCGACGCGGTCCGGGTGGACGCCTCCGACGAGGCGCCGGTGCCGCTGTTCGACGTGCGCGGCGGCGACCCGTACTTCATCGGTGCCGGTGGACGGTGCTCGGTCGGCTTCTCCGTGGTAGGCGGCTTCGTCACCGCCGGGCACTGTGGCCGCCCCGGCGACACCACCACCGGATTCAACCAGCAGGCGCAGGGCGTGTTCCAGGCGTCGTCGTTCCCCGGCGACGACTGGGCGTTCGTCGCGGTCGACGACGACTGGACGCCGCAGCCGGTGGTCAACGACTTCAACGGCAACAACCTGCCGGTCGCCGGCAGCGTGGAAGCGCCGGTCGGGGCCAGCATCTGCCGCTCCGGGTCGACCACCGGGACCCGGTGCGGCGTGATCCGGGCCAAGGATGTCACGGTCAACTACCCGGAGGGCGCGGTCAGCGGGTTGACCCGTACCGACGTCTGTGCCGAACCCGGCGACTCCGGCGGTGCCTGGCTCTCCGGCGACCAGGCGCAGGGCGTCACCTCGGGCGGCTCCGGCAACTGCCGCTCCGGTGGCGTCACCTTCTTCCAGCCGCTGGCCGAGATCCTGCAGGTCAACAACCTGACCCTGGTCACCACCGAGGACGGTGCGGCCCCGCCGACCGGCGCGCCGACCGCCGTACCGACGGCGGCGCCGACCCAGCCGGCGGACCCGCCGCAGAGCCCGTGCGCCGACCACACGGTGCTGCGCGACGGCGAACTGACCCGGGCCGGTGGCCGACAGATCCAGCCGGACGGACGGTTCTTCCGGGCCGGTGCCGGCCGACACAGCGCCTGCCTGCAGGCACCGGCCGGCGCGGCCTTCCGGCTTACGCTGCAACGCTTCACCGCCGACGGCTGGCGTACGGTCGCCCGGGGCGACCGCGCCGGTGCCACGGTGACCCGGTTGAGTTTCTCCGGACCCGCCGGTGCCTACCGGTACCGGGTGCAGTCCGGTCGAGGCGTGGGTGGCTACCTCCTCGGGTTCTCGGTGAACTGACCGCCACCCGCCGCGCCGTCCCCGGGGACCGCCCTTCCCGGGGACGGCGCACTCCCCCGTCGCACCCGCTGAGTACGCGTACCCTGTCGGCCGTCGACCGGCGCTCGTAGCCTGGCCTACGGGGAGGTCACCATGGGCTACGAGCTGCTGACCGTCGTCATCCTGACGGCACACTTCGGGTTCCTCGCCTACCTGGCGGTCGGCGGGTTCCTGGCCTGGCGGTGGCCGCGGACGATCTGGCTGCATCTGACTGCGGCGGGCTGGGGAGTGCTGGTGGTGGCGGCCAACCTGAGCTGCCCGCTCACCGTGGCCGAGCACTGGTCCCGCAGCCGGGCCGGCCAGGTCGGCTTCGACGAGGGGTTCGTCGAGCGCTACCTGACCGGGGTGATCTACCCCGACCAGTACGCCTGGGCGGCCCGGCTGGTGCTGGCCACGGTCGTCGTGGTCAGCTGGGCCGGGGTGCTCAGGGCAGTTCGGCGACGGCGTCGGCGAACTGCGCCCCGGTGATCACCGCCGCGTTCACCAGCGCGGCGAGCTGCGCCCCGCTGACCCCGTACGCCAGGTCGGTGCTCACGTCGCCGGCCAGGATCAGCTCGCCGGACCCGGTGTCGTGCACGTAGGCCTTCGGCAGCAGCCGGTCGTGGTTCCACGAGTTGCAGAACCGGTACGCCTCGGCCAGTCGGTCCGCCGGCAACCGCCGGTCGGCCAGCACCCGGCTGTGCAGCACCCGCTGCTGCTCGCCGAGCCGCTCGAAGTGGATCACCGCGTGTCCCCACTTGCCGCCGACCACCCCGTTGTCGTCGACGAAGTACCGGTCGCCGCGTTCGTTGAGCGCCGCCGTGATGCCCTCCAGGGTCAACGGCGAGACCACGTCCGGGGTGCCGCCCGCCGGCGGTACGCCGACCTCGCCGCCGGTGGCCGGCTGATCGGCCGGCAGCTCGACGGCGTCGGTCAGCGGCTCGGCGGCCAGCCAGCCGGCGATCCGCCGCGACTGGTGGTCGGTGCCGTTGCGGGCGTCGAACCGGCCCGCCAGCTCGGTGGCGGCGCCGGCCAGCTGCGCACCGAGCGTGGCCACCGGCAGGTCGGCGGCCGGCCGGTCGCCGTACTCCGGCCGGTGGATCGTCTCGTCGCCGTGGCCGGCGGCGGCCGCGAGCCGGCAGACCAGGGCACCGGCGGCGGCGAACTCCATCGCCGAGGAGTCGTCGTACGGCCGGTCGAACCATTCCAGATGCTCCGCGAGGATCGCCAGGCCACGCTGGTGCTGACCGACCGCCGCGCAGAACCGCAGATGCTCGGCCAGGTACGGGAAGGCGTCGCGTTCATGCCGGTGCCGCCGGTACGCCCGGACGTGCGCCTGCGCCGCGTCAGCGTACCGGCCCAGCCGCAGGTACGGCATGATCACCGCGACCAGCGCCTTCTCCGGCTGCTCGGTGCAGCCGACCGCGCCGCTGAGCACCGGTTCGACGATCGCCAGCGCCGCCTCCCACTCACCCCAGCCGGCGAGCAGCTCGGCCTGGCGGGACGGGTCGCAGCCGGCGCAGTCGCTGTTCTCATCGCGCGGCGCGGTCCGCCACCGGTCCAGCCACTGCCGGGCCTGGGCCTCGTCGCCGACATGGTCGGCGATCTTGCAGCGCAGGTTGTACACCGCCTGCAGACTCTGCCCGCTGGCGGTGAACCGGCGCTCCATGTCGTCCAGCGCGGCCCGGGTCTGTGCCAGACCCACCCGCGGCGTGCCGCGCAGCGTCGCGACCGCCCACTTGTGGTACCAGCGCAGCAGTTCGGCGTCCCACGGCTCGAACAGCTCCGGATAACGGTCGAAGGTGCTCAGACACCAGCCGAACGCCGGCAGCATCCGCCAGCGTTCGGTGTGGTGGTTGTACGTCTCGATCAGCGCCATCCGCGCGTCGAAGCCGATCCGTGCCTGCCCGGCCGCGTCGGCGTGCGCGGCGATCCGTTCCAGCTCGGCGATCTTGCCGTCGCCGTCGGGCAGGTCGGTGGCCTCGTCCAGCGCCTGGACCAGCTCCTCGGCGGTCACGGTGTCTCCTCGGTGGGGGTGCCCGGCCCGGCGGGCGGATCGGTGAAGGCCCGGTCCAGCAGGGCCAGGAAGGACCGGTTGAGCGCGGCGCTGTCCACCGCCCGCAACGGATGGTGACCGGCGAGCAGCGCCTGACCGTACAGCGCTTCGACGGCGTTGCGCAGCGCCGCTCCCGCCGGTTGCCCGGCGAGCCGGCGGATCAGCGGGTGCCGCCAGTTGAAGACCAGCTCCGGGCGGTGGTCGACGTCGACATCGGCGAACGCGGACAGCACCTCCGACCACAGCTCGTCGGAGCCGGCCACCGCACGGCGCACACTGTCCTGCTCGCGGGCGGCCTGGCCGAGGACGTACAGGGCCGGCACCGTGACCGGGTCGAACTGCCGCAGCTGCGGTACGCAGTCCAGCTCGGCCAGCACCGTGCGGGCGGTGGCCAGGAAGGTCTCCGCCACCGCCAGCTGCCCCGGCGAGAGGGTCTCCAACCGGGCGGCCAGCTCGCCGGGGTCCAGCCGGCGGGTGCGGATCGCCGGGTCCAGCCGGGGCAGGCGCTGCAGGATCTCCGCGTCGTAGGCGTAGCCGGCGTTGACGATCGGCGTACCGGCGGCGGACGCGATCGCGGCCAGTGACCGGAACTCGTCGACCGTCTCCACGTACCGGATCATCGCCAGATGCTGGCGGAACAGCCGCAGCGGCATCATTCCCCGGCTGGTCTCGAACGGCAGCCACGAGTCGACCAGCCGCAGCATCTCGTCGTCGCGGACGGCGAGCGCCTTGACCCCGAGGTGGTGCACCCGCAGGAAAGCGGCGAGCCGTTCCGGCTGGCTGACCGACAGCTCCAGCAGCCAGCTGCGGATCTGCTCGCCGAGCCCGTCGCGGACCGCGCCGAGCAGGTCGTCCTCGTAGAGCGCCTCGCGACTGGCGGTGGGGCGCAGCATGGAGGTGTCGACCACACAGCGGACGAAGAACGCCCACTCCGGCAGCAGTTTGCTGGCGTCGTCGCTGAGCAGCATCCGTTTCAGGTAGACCCGGTGCCCGCCCTGGCCGACCGTCGACGCCGACGGCAGCACGAAGCCGACGCCGACCAGCCCGGCTTCCGGCACCCGCAGGTCGATCACGTCCATCGGTCGGGCACCGAGTAGCGTCGCGCCGTAGTCGAGCAGCGCCTCCCGGCGGGCCGCCGGGTCGGCGTGGACCACCTCCCACGGGGCCTGTGGCTCGGTCAGCCGGACCGGCTCGCCTCCGGGCGGGCAGAACAGCACCGGGACGTCCAGCAGCCGGGCGTAGTCGCGGACCAGGTCACGGATCTGGTCGGCGGCCAGCCAGTGTCCGGCGTCGGCGCGGGGCCGCAGCGTGACGGTGGTGCCGACCGGTCCGCGTGCGGCGTCGTCGACCTCGGTGGTGTAGCGCCCGTCGGCGTACCCGGTCCAGCGCACCGCCGGTCCGCCCCGGGCCGACCGGGTCACCACCTCGACGGTGTCGGCGACCATGAAGCACGACAGCAGGCCGATGCCGAACTGGCCGAGGAAATCCTGCCGGGCGAAGCCCAGGTCGTCCCGTTTGGAGGTACGCCCGACGCTGGCCAGGAAGGTGTGCACCTGCGGTTCGGTCAGGCCGATGCCGTCGTCGTGTACCCGCAGGCCACCGTCGTCGGTGGGCTCGATCCGGACGGTACCGCCGGCCCAGTCGGGCTCGGCCTCGCGCCGGGCGGTGATCGCGTCGGTGGCGTTCTGCACCAGCTCCCGGGCGAACACCCGAGGGCTGGCGTACAGGTGGTGGCTGAGCAGGTCGACGATGCCGCGCAGGTCGACCTGGAAACGGCGTTCCATCCGGGTCAGCCCGCCAACTCGGCGACGGCGTCGCAGACCTGGCACCCGGTGGCGATCCCGCAGTCGAGCAGGTGGTCGAGCTGCGGGGCGCTGACTCCACGTTCCAACGCGGTGATCAGCTCACCGCAGACCCGGGCGGTGCCGTCGTCGTCGACGTGGACGAAGGTCTTGGGCCACAGCCGGTCGTGGTTCCACTCGTTGCAGAAGGCGTACAGCGCGGGCACGTCGTCCACGGTGAACAGGGTCGACGCGATGGTCCGGACCCGCAGCACCTCGCCGTTGGGTCCGAGCCGGGAGAACACGATCAGGTTGTCGTTCCACCGGCCGACCAGGTCGCCGTCGGAGTCGGCCTGGAAGTGGTACCCACGGGAGGTGAGGGTCTCGGCGATCATCGCGGTGGTCAGCGGCCGCAGCACCTGCATCGCACCACCGCCGGAGGGCGCGTCGGGCAGGTGGTCTGGGTCCGGCGGGGGCATGCGGTGGTCCTTTCGGTACGGCACGTCGGACGGCGGGCCTCGCGCCCCGGCCGGGAGCCGGCGCGCGGACGGGCCGGCGATGTCCGGACGGGGGTCCGGCGATGGACGGCGTCGTCGTGGCCCGGGGGACAGTAGGGGCCGTTCGGAATGGTGGCACAGCCGCGCCGCCCCGCGTGGTTCGGACACGACCCGGAAAAGCGAGGGTTTGTATGCCGGCGGGGTTACCGTGGGACTCTATGGCCGGCCGAACCTCCCAGGCGAATCGGCGGCGTGGCGGGTCGACCAGCCGCGGCGCCGCGACCGGTCGTGCCCGGACCCCGGCCCGCAAGCGCCCGACGGCCCGGCGGCGCCCGGCCCGCAACTCGCCGGCAGTCCTGGTCGGTCGCGCGGTCGGCGCCACCTGGATGGGGCTGGCGCACGGCGTCGGCTGGGCGGTGCGTACCGCCGGTCGTCGGGCGGCCACCGCGCGCGAGCTGAGCCCGGAGCACCGGCGGGACGGTGCCGGGCTGTTCGTGCTCGGCCTCGCCATTCTCACCTCGATGGCGATCTGGTTCGGCGCGGCCGGTCCGTTCGGGGTCCGCGTCGCGGACATGATGCGGCTGTTCGTCGGCGCGATCGCGGTCGCCGTGCCGTTGCTACTGCTGATCGGCGCGGTCCGGCTGATGCGGGACCCACCGGAGGAGCCGGAACCCCGGGGCCGCGGGCTGGTCGGCTGGTCGGCGATGCTGGTCGCCACGGCGGGGCTGCTGCACATCGGCCAACGCCCCGACGACGACCTGCAGCGTGACTACGCCGGCGGGCTGATCGGGCTCGGCGTCGGTACGGTACTGGAGCGCACGGTCAGCTTCTGGGTCGGCGTACCGCTGCTGATCCTGCTGCTGATCTTCGGTCTGCTGGTCGTCACCGCCACTCCGATCAACCGGATCCCGGAGCGGCTCGGGCTGCTCGCCGGGGTGGTGACCGGGCGGGGGCCGGAGTCCGGTCCGACCTCGGCCGACGCCGGTGCCGACACCGGTGACGACGAGACCGCTGGCGACGAGCGGGCCCGCCGCCGACCGCCGCGCCGCCGGCAGGCCAGCCGGACGGCCGACGCCCTGCCGGCACCGTCGGCCGGTGACGACGGTGCCCCGGCCGAGCCGCTCGATCTGCAGGAGACGATGGAGCTGCCGCGCCGGCCGGCGGCGAAGGTGCCGACCACCCGCACCCCGCCGGAGCCGCCGGAGCATTCCCCGACCCCGACCCGCGCCGAGCAGTTGGCGATCACCGGGCTGTCCGGGGATTATCGCCTGCCGCCGGCCAAACTGCTGCGGACCGGGCCGCCGGCGAAGACCCGCAGCAAGGCGAACGACGAGGTGATCGCCGCGCTGCAGGGGGTGTTCGAGCAGTTCGACGTTGACGCGGCGGTCACCGGGTTCACCCGTGGCCCCACGGTGACCCGCTACGAGGTGGAGCTCGGCCACGGGGTCAAGGTGGAGCGGATCACCCAGCTCTCCCGCAACATCGCGTACGCGGTGAAGTCACCGGACGTGCGGATCCTCAGCCCGATCCCGGGCAAGAGCGCGGTCGGCGTGGAGATCCCGAACACCGACCGGGAGGACGTGTCGCTCGGTGACGTGCTGCGCTCCCGGGCCGCCAGCGCCGACCACCACCCGATGTTGGTGGCGCTCGGCAAGGACATCGAGGGCGGCTTCGTGGTGGCCAACCTGGCGAAGATGCCGCACATCCTGATCGCCGGGGCGACCGGCGCCGGCAAGTCGTCCTGCCTGAACTCGCTGCTCATCTCGATCCTCAGCCGGGCCACCCCGGACGAGGTACGGCTGCTGCTGATCGACCCCAAACGGGTCGAGATGACCGGGTACGAAGGCATCCCGCACCTGGTCACCCCGATCGTGACCAACCCCAAGAAGGCGGCCGAGTCGCTGGAGTGGGTGGTACGCGAGATGGACATGCGCTATGACGACCTGGCCGCGAACGGCGTCCGGCACATCGACGACTACAACCGCAAGGTACGGGCCGGGGAGATCACCGCTCCGCCCGGCAGCGAGCGGGAGATCCGGCCGTACCCGTACCTGCTGGTGATCGTCGACGAGCTGGCCGACCTGATGATGGTCGCCCCCCGGGACGTGGAGGACTCGGTCGTCCGGATCACCCAGCTCGCCCGGGCCGCCGGCATCCACCTGGTGCTGGCCACCCAGCGGCCGTCGGTGGACGTGGTGACCGGTCTTATCAAGGCGAACGTGCCGTCCCGGCTGGCCTTCGCCACGTCGTCGCTGTCCGATTCGCGGGTCATCCTGGACCAGCCGGGCGCCGAGAAGCTGATCGGCCGGGGCGACGGCCTGTTCCTGCCGATGGGGGCGTCGAAACCGCTGCGTATCCAGGGTGCCTGGGTCAGTGAGAAGGAGATCGACGAGATCGTCGCCTTCTGCAAGAAGCAGCGCGAGCCGGAGTTCCGCCCCGACGTGCTCACCACCGCCCAGGAGAACAAGAAGAAGATCGACGAGGACGTCGGCGATGACCTCGACCTGCTGGTCCAGGCGATCGAGCTGGTGGTGACCTCGCAGTTCGGGTCGACCTCGATGCTGCAGCGCAAACTGCGGGTCGGGTTCGCCAAAGCCGGCCGGTTGATGGATCTGATGGAGACCCGGGGCATCGTCGGGCCGTCTGAGGGTTCCAAGGCCCGCGACGTCCTGGTCAAGCCGGACGAGCTGGAGGACGCGCTGGCGAGTCTGCGGGCCGTCGAGGCGAGCTGACCGCACTGGTACGGTCGGCTGACCGATCGGATCGTCCGGCACCGCGCCGCCCGGCCGCCGTACGCCAATGGCCCGGTACCCTCGTCAGGTGTCTGCTTTTCCCCCGCCTCCCGCCCAACCACCCGGCCGGCGCGTCGCCCTGCTCACCCTGGGGTGCGCCCGCAACGAGGTCGACTCGGAGGAGTTGGCCGCCCGGCTGGACGCCGACGGCTGGCAGGTGACCACCGACGCCGACGGCGCCGACGTGGTGCTCGTCAACACCTGCGGCTTCGTCGAGAAGGCCAAGCAGGACTCGGTGCAGACGCTGCTCGACGCCGCCGACGGCGGGGCCAAGGTGGTGGCCGCCGGCTGCATGGCCGAACGGTACGGCCGGGAGCTCGCCGAGCACCTGCCGGAGGCGCAGGCCGTCCTCGGGTTCGACGACTACCCGGACATCTCCGGCCGGCTGCGGGCGGTGCTGGCCGGCGAGCAGCTGCCCGCGCACGCGCCCCGGGACCGGCGCACGATGCTGCCGTTGACCCCGGTTTCCCGGCAGCGCTCCGGTGTCGTCGTGCCCGGTCACGCGACGGTCGACGAGCACACCCCCGCGCACCTTCGCACGGTCCTGCGGCGTCGGCTGGACAGCGGCCCGGTGGCGTCGCTGAAACTGGCCAGCGGCTGTGACCGCCGGTGCGCCTTCTGCGCCATCCCGGCGTTCCGGGGGGCGTTTGTCTCCCGCGTTCCCGAGGAGCTGCTGGCCGAGGCCGAGTGGCTGGCCGGCACCGGCGTTCGGGAACTCGTGCTGGTGAGCGAGAACTCGACCTCGTACGGCAAGGATCTGGGCGATCCGCGGCTGCTGGAGAAGCTGCTGCCACAGCTGGCCGCCGTCGACGGCATCGTCCGGGTGCGGGTCAGCTACCTGCAGCCGGCGGAGACCCGTCCGGGCCTGATCGAGACGATCGCCACCACGGCCGGCGTGGCACCGTACTTCGACCTGTCCTTCCAACACGCCAGTGAGCCGGTGCTGCGCCGGATGCGGCGCTTCGGCTCCACCGGGCGGTTCCTCGACCTGCTGGCCTCGGCCCGGTCACTGGCGCCGCAGGCCGGCGCGCGAAGCAACTTCATCGTCGGGTTCCCCGGCGAGACCCGGTCGGACGTCGACGAACTGGTCCGTTTCCTGTCCGCGGCCCGGTTGGACGCGATCGGGGTGTTCGACTACAGCGACGAGGACGGCACCGAGGCCGCTGGACTGCCCGACAAGGTACGGGCCGCCACGGTGAAGCGGCGCTACGACCGGATCTGTGCGCTGGCCGACGAGTTGTGCGCGCAGCGGGCCGAGGAACGGGTCGGCACGACGGTGGAGGTGCTGGTCGACAGCGTCGACGACGGGCTGGTGGAGGGTCGGGCCGCGCACCAGGCGCCGGAGGTGGACGGGTCGACGACGCTGGTGGCCGGCGCTGCCGCCGCCACCGGAGCCGGGGTCGACCTCGCCATGCTGCGTCCCGGGGACCTGGTCCGGGCGACGGTGACCGGGACCGAAGGGGTCGACCTGGTGGCAGTGCCGAGTGACGTGCTCTCGTCCGGTACGGCCGACCGGCCGCTCTCCACCGCGGTCAGGTGAGCCGATGACCGAGCCGGGCGCCTCCGCCGGTCCGCGTACCGCCGTCGCTGCGGTGCCGGTGGTCAACGCGGCCAACGCGCTCACCGGGCTACGCATGGTGCTGGTGCCGGTCTTCGTGGTGTTCGTGATTCTCTCCGAGATGACCCATCCGGGCTGGCGGATCGCCGCCTGCCTGACGTTCGTCGTCGCGTCGGCGACCGACCTGATCGACGGCTGGATCGCCCGCCGGTACGCCTTGGTGACGTCGTTCGGCAAGGTCGCGGACCCGATCGCCGACAAGGCGCTGACCGGCACCGCGCTGGTACTGCTGTCCTGGTACGACCTGGTGCCCTGGTGGGTGACCGGGCTGATCCTGGTGCGTGAGTGGGGAGTCACGCTGATCCGGTTCTGGGTGCTGCGGCACGGGGTGATCGCGGCGAGCCGGGGCGGCAAGGCGAAGACGGCGCTGCAGATCACGGCGATCGTCTGGTACCTGCTTCCGCTGCCGTCGGTGCTTGCCGCGGTCGCTCCGTGGATCATGGCGGCTGCGCTGCTGGTCACCGTGGCGACTGGGCTGGACTACCTGGTCCGTGCGTTGCGGCTGCGCCGTACCGGGCCGGACCGGTGACCTCGGCCGGGTCGGACCGGGTGCCTCCGGCCGGCGCGCCAGCGGGCGGGCGGCCGGCGCCGGACGGCGGCGATCTCGGCATGGGGCGGTCGGCCAGCGGCAGCCCGGCGGCGGCGGTCGTGCACGCCCTGGCCGAGCGGGGCGAGACGCTGGCGGTCGTCGAGTCGCTCACTGGTGGCTTGCTGGCGTCCGCCCTGGTCGAGGTTGCCGGGGCGAGCCTGGTCTTCCGCGGTGGGCTGGTCGTGTACGCCACCGACCTGAAACGCACCCTGGCCGGCGTGCCGGAGCGGTTGCTCGCCGACCGTGGACCGGTCGACCCGGACGTCGCGGTCGCCATGGCCCGGGGTGCCCGGGTCCGGTGCGCCGCCGAGTGGGCGCTGGCGACCACCGGGGTAGCCGGCCCACAGCCGCAGGGCGGCAAGCCGGTCGGGCGGGTCTACGTCGCCCTGGCCGGTCCGGCTGGCGTGCATCAGGTCCGGCGGTTGGACCTCGGTGGCGGTCGAGATGCGGTACGCAGGTCGAGCGTGACCGCTGCCCTGCGGCTGCTGACGACGCAACTGCACGCCACGCGGCCCTGAGCGGGGGACACCCGGGACGCCGAGCGGATATAACTGACATCTGACTCTGATCGCCCTGCCGGGCCCGATTCGTGCTCCCGGGTGGGGTGTCGATCGGGTGACGAACGGATAAGGTTGCGGGAAGCCTCCGGCACTCGCCGGCCGGTCCCGGACAGGGGGAGGTGCGATGGTCCTGCTACGCCGCGTTATCGGTGACGCGCTGCGTGCCCGCCGGCAGGGTCAGCGCCGGACTCTGCGCGAGGTCTCCACCGCCGCGAACGTCAGCCTCGGCTACCTCTCCGAGATCGAGCGCGGCCAGAAGGAAGCCTCGAGTGAGCTGCTCGCTGCGATCTGCGACGCGTTGGGTGCTCAGCTGTCCGAGGTGCTGCGTGACGTGAGCCACACCGTCGCCGTCGCCGAGCAGCGGCAGGGCCTGCTGGTTCCATTTCCCGAGCAGTCCCCGACGTCGCCCGCCGCGTCGCCCGAGCGGGCCCTGGAAGAGCGGCCGAGCCACAGCGAGGTTCTGCGCTCCGCCCCGGACGGCGCCGTCGGTACGGCCGAGCGGGGCGATGCTTCGGTGCACCAGGTCGCCACCGAGGGCGGGGTGACCGTCTCGGTCCGCAGCGACTCGCCGCTCAAGACGACGCTGCGGGCCTCCCGGCGGGTGCCGAACACCGGCGGTCGGGACCGTGACGTCGTCTGCGCCGCCTGAGCCGCGGCCGATCGAGCGGCAGCGTGCTGCCGGATCCTGGGCTCGCCACCGCTGGATCCGGGACACTAAGGTTGACCCTCAACCGGCCTACCCTGCCGGATCCCACCGACGGTGGCTTACGCGGTGGCGACGGCCTGGGACGATGGTAGGGGTGCCGGCGCACCGTACCGCCCGGGTCGGGTCGCCGTGACCGCCTGACCGTTCGCGCCGATAGTGAGGGGATACCGCAGAGATGGCGAACCCGTTCGTCAAGGGTTGGCGCTACCTGATGGCGCTGTTCGGCGCCAAGATAGATGAGCACGCCGACCCCAAGGTGCAGATCCAGCAGGCGATCGAGGACGCCCAGCGCCAGCACCAGGCACTGGTTCAGCAGGCCGCCGCGGTGATCGGCAACCAGCGACAGCTGGAAATGAAACTCTCCCGGCAGATGAGCGAGGTCGAGCGGCTGCAGGGGATGGCACGGCAGGCGCTGGTGCTGGCCGACAAGGCCCGCGCCGAGGGCGACGAGGCGGAGGCGAACAAGTACGAGCAGACCGCCCAGACTCTCGCCACCCAGTTGGTCGCCGGCGAGCAGTCGATGGAGGACCTCAAGACCCTGCACGACCAGTCGTTGGCCGCCGCTGCTCAGGCCCGTCAGGCGGTGGAGAACAATCAGATGATCCTGCAGCAGAAGCTGGCCGAGCGGACCAAGCTGCTGAGCCAGCTCGAGCAGGCCAAGATGCAGGAGACCGTGGCGTCGTCGCTGGAGTCGATGTCGGCGCTCGCCGCGCCGAAGAACACGCCGTCGCTCGACGAGGTGCGGGACAAGATCGAGCAGCGCTACGCCACCGCGATGGGCCGGGCCGAGCTGGCCGGCAACTCCGTCGAGGGGCGGATGCTCGAGGTGCAGAAGTCCACCCTCGACATGGCTGGTACGTCGCGGCTCGATCAGATCCGGGCCAGCATGGCGGGAGAGAAGCTCGCCGGGGCACAGCCGGGGCCGGCGGTCGAGCAGACCCCGGCGGGTGCGGACAGCACGGCCGGCGCGGACAGCGCCAGTGTCGCCCGCCTCGACCAGCTCCGTGCCTCGATGGCGAAGGACAAGAACACCGGTGACGCCTCCGCCGCCGGCTGACCATCGGGCTGGGCACGTGGTGACCGGCCCGGTCCAGACGGTGCCGTAGGCAGGGGGCACGGGACGGCCATCCCCGGCCGGGGTGGTGTCGCCTCGAGGCGGCGGCGTCCGAGGAGGGCGGCGGCGTCCGAGGGGGCGGGAAGGAGCAACGGTGGTGGATCCACGGACCCGCTACTTTCGCAGGCTGCGTCGCCTGCGTCGGGGTGCCCGCCGGTGGACCGTGCTCGCTGGCGGTTTCGGCGGCGCGGCGGCGGTCCTGCTGCCGTACGCGGGGGTCAGCCCGGTCGACGCGGTGTGGGCGGCGGCGGCCGGTGCCAGCACGGCGTTGGCCTTCTGGCGCTGGTCCGATCTACGGGCGCTGACCGCGCAACCGCCGCCCCCCGCGCCGGATCCGGCCATCGCCGCCGAGCAGGCCCGGCTCAAGCTGGTCGCCACCGTCGAGCGGATTCCGCTCGGCCGGGCCGCCGTCGGCGAGGTACGCCGACAGCAGGCGCTGCTGGCGTTGCGCGGAACGGCGGCGGCCGACATCTGGACCCGGCTGGACCGGGCCGCGCGTACCCTCGCCGGGCTGGTGCCGCGACTGACCGGGCCGGGCGAGTCGGCGCAGCTCGAAGCCGCGGTGGCCGAGCAGTCACTGCGCGACCTGGCGTACCGGGTGGCCAGCGTGGAGAAGGCGGTACGACTGGCTCCGGCCGACGCCGGGCTGGCCAACTCGCACCGGGTGCTCGTCGAGCAACTGGAAGCCGGCACCGTCGCTTACGAAGGTCTGGTCGCGGCGGCCGCCAACTACGTCGCCGAGGACGGTCGGGCGGTCGGGCAGCACCCGTCGGTGAGCCGGCTCACCGAGGCCGGTGACCTGCTGCGGGGGGTTGCCGCCGGGCTGGCGGAGCTGCGCCAGCCACCGGACCCGGCTGGCACGTCGGGCACCAGTAGGTGACCCGCCCCACCGCCGGCTCGACGCGACGCACTGCCGTGTTGCAGCGGCGGCACGGCCGCCGCCAGCGGCCATACACGTAGGTGGCCTCCCCGGGTAGGCCGGTGATGCTGCGGCTGGCCCGCCCCCGGTTTGCGACCAGCAGCCGGCGTGCCAGGTCGACGACGGCGGCCAGGTCCGGCACCTCGCGGACCGGCGTACCGGGCGCGACACCACGCAGGAACAGCAACTCGCAGGCGTAGACGTTGCCGATCCCGGCGAGATTGCGCTGGTCGAGCAGCGCCTCGACGACAGGCGTCTCGGGTCGGGCGGCGAGCCGGCGGACCGCTTCGGCGGCGTCCCAGTCGGCACCGAGCAGATCCGGCCCCAGCCCGGCGGTGAGTTCCGACTCCCGCTCCGTCCTCACCAGGGCCAGTTCGTGCAGGTGGTAGCCGACGGCGCAGGATTCATCGGTGCGCAGCACCACGCGGATCAGGTGTGCCGGCCGGGCCGTCCAGCGCTGACCGACCCGGTAGGTCCGCCAACTGCCGTCCATCCGCAGGTGCGAGTGCAGGGTGTACCGCCGGTCGTCGGGTGCCGCGAGCCGCAGCAGCAGGTGCTTGCCACGGCTCACGCAGTCCAGCACGGTCCAGCCGGACAGGTCGGTGGTCGCGAGCCGGGGGATCCGGAAGTCGCTGCCGGTGAGCCGCCGGCCAGCCAGCACTTCGCGCAGCCGGTGGGCGGTGTTCCAGACGGTGTCGCCTTCAGGCACGACGACAATCCTGCCGCAGGTCGCGACCGAATGGGCCGGATAGCCGGCCGACTGCCCGGGCCGGATACCGACTGCCTGGGCCGGAGACATCCGGCCCAGGCAGTCGGGGTGACGACAAGGGTCAGTACCGTCGTCGGAACACGGCGAAGGTGGCGGCGGTGCCGAGCGCCAGCGCGCCGATCAGCACCACCCAGATCGCCGTCGAGTTGACGCCGTTGTTGAGCTCCGCATTGGCCTGGACCGCAGCGAAGAGGCTGTCGTCAGCCGGTGCCGGCACAGCCACCGGGGGAAGCTCGCCGTACCGCACCAGACCGGTGCTCTCCAACAGCGACATGTGGGTCTGGACGAAGCCGTTGGCGTCCTGTGCGAGCTGCCGGACAACGTCGTTGCGGGTGCTCGCCCGGACCGCACCGATGACCGGGAAGATGTTGCCGTGGGCGGCGCGAAGCCGCTCGACGAAGATCCGGTCGAACCGGGCACCCTCCGAGGTCTTCATCTCGTTGACCCAGCCCTGCTGGGTGGCGGTCGGGTCGGTGGGCAGCTCCACACCCAGCTTGTTCGCCGCCTCGACCACCAGCAGGTCGAGCTCGACGTGCTGTTCGGCGATCGCGGCGCCGACCTCGCGCACCCGTTGCGTGCTGCCCTTCTCCGCCGCCAGCTGACCGGCGGGAATCTCCCACAGTCCGGCGAGCCGGACCCCGTTGAGCAGCTGAATGTCGGTGGCGGCGAGCTGGGTCGCCCCGGAGGGCTGGGCGAGCGCGACGCCGGGCAGTGCGAGCAGCCCGGCGACGAGACCCACCAGGACCACTGTCAGCCGGCGTGGGGTGTGTGCCGCAGATCGTGCCCGGGCCATAGTGTCTCAACCTCCGAGTGGGGTCGACAGAGCGGTTGATGATCGGTCAGAACGTTATGTCGAATACCGCCCGCGCGTCAATGCCGCTGGCTTGGAATCCGCAGAAAAAAAGAAGCATTTAATCGTTTCCTGTGGCTAATCTGACTCAACTCGCCGGCATCGGCCGTTCGGCTGATGTCCCCGGTTCAACATCGAGGTCAGGGGGTTGTTCACCCAGTGCGAATCTGGCCGCTTGACATACCGCGGCAGGAGTGCGGTTTGTGGCGTCGCGGTAACAGGGTGCCGACACCGTAGCAGAATGTCGGCCCATTCCTGACCCGGCGGATCACTGGAATCGCTACGGATACTCGTCGGGACGCGGGGGTCGGACGATGTCGGCGTACCGCAGGTGGCTGGCACCGTAGATCGCAAAGTTGAGCCGGGCATGGGACAGGCTCAAGTCGCCGTTCGGCCCGCCACGCACCACCTCGGCGTCGTCATCGCCCTGGCCGTCGTCGGTCCAGAAGCAGACGGGGCAGGTGGTGCATCCGGTCCGGTAACCACAGCAGGGGCATCTGTCGACGGAGTACGGGACCACCCGCTAAGCCTTCCACAGGAACGTTTCGGGCATGTGCCTGAGGTACCCCGTCGATGGTCCGCTGGCAGCGCACCGCCGACGGCGGTGCGCTGCCAGCGGACCGCGCCGTGGCGGTGGTGCCCCGCTCGACGTCGTCGATCAGCCGCGTAACCGCAGTCCACGCGGGGTGGCCCGGAAGCCGGCGGCGGCCAGCGCCGTCCGCAGTGGGGAGCTGTGCACCCGCTCCCCGTCGGCGCGTTCGACCGAGATGGTGCCGAGCGCCCCGGTGCTCACCGCGCCGGCCAGCGCCCGGGCCGCCGCCTCGAGCCGCTGTCCGTCCTGAGTGAAGCAGAGCAGACTGCGACCGCCGCGTTCGACGTAGAGCGCCGCCTCCGCGTCGACCAGGACCACCAGCGCCCCGGCCTTGCGCCCGGGTCGGTGCCCCGCCGCCGACTCGCCGGCGCTGTCCACCGGGCGCTGCGGCCAGGGCAGTGCCGCGCCGTACGGGTTCGCCGGATCGGCTGCCGCCAGCACCACTGTCTCAAGCTGCCGGCGGTGCGCCGGATCGGAGCCGGCGAGTTCCCGCAGCCGGTCCACCGCACCGGGTACGGCGAACTGGGCCGCACCGAGCCCGTCGATGAAGTAGCCTCGGCGGGCCGCGCCGCGTTCCTCCAGCGCGGCCAGCACCGGGTACACCGCGGCGAACCCACCCGGCTGTCCCTCAGCGGCGACCGCTCCCCGGGTCACCACCCCGTGCCGTTCGAGCAGTACGTCGGCGGCGAGCGCCGCCCGCCGGGTCGGGTCGGGGTCACGTGGTGGCAGCAGCGACCACCGACCGGCCAGCTGCGGCGCGGCGGTACGGGCGACGAACTCCCGACCGACCCGCCGGGCCCGGCCCCGCGGCCCGGCGGCGGTGCGCACCCGCTGTGTCGGGCGTGGTCCGAGTACGGCCCGCAGTGGCGCCAGCGTGTCGTTGGTCAGCCAGCCGGCCCACACCAGGTCCCAGATCGCCGTCTCGATCCGCCCGGCCGAATCGGCGTTGCCGGCGGGCGTCCCGCCAGCGGTGTCGGCGGGGGGCACGACGCCAGCGGTGTCGGCGAGCGCCGCGCCGGCCCGGTCGGCCAGCTGCCGGAAGAACAGCGCCTGCTCGTCGGCGAGGGCGGCGAGCACCGCCTCGTGCACCGCAGTCAGTGCCAGCGCCGGGTCCGGCGGCGGCAGCAGCAGCGGTGCGGTCTCCGTGAACACCAACCGGATCCAGCCGTCACCGGAGCCGACCGCGCCGGCACCGGACCAGGTGACCTCGCCGGAGGCGCAGAGCTCGTCCAGGTACGCGGGGGAGTAGTCGGCCACCCGGGCGGGCAGGATCAGCCGTTCCACCGCGCCGGCCGGCAGGGCCGCTCCCTGCAGTTGCTCGACGGCGGCCGCCACCCCGTCCACCCCGCGTCCCGGGCCGGCGACCTGCTGCCACCGGGGAAGGAACCGGACCAGGGCGGTGGCCGGCACCGGCTCGATCTCGCGGCGCAGCGCCGCGAGCGAGCGGCGCCGCAGTAGCCGCAGCACGTCGGCGTCGCACCACTCGGTGCCGGCCCGGTCCGGGGTGAACTCGCCGGCCACGATCCGCCCGGTCGCGGCGAGCCGCCGCAGGGTCTGTTCGACGACGAAGGTGCCCAGCCCGAACCGGGCGGCGCAGCCGGCGGTGTCGAACGCCCCCCGGGTACGGGCGTAGCGGGCGACCAGGTCGCCGAGTGGGTCGGCCACCGGGGCGAGGTACGCCGCGGCGACGCCCACCGGCAGCGCGACACCGAGCGCGTCGCGCATCCGGCTGGCGTCCTCCACCGCGATCCACCGCTCCTGCCCGGCGATCCGCACCCGCAGCGCGCGCCGGGCCCGGGCCAGCTCGGCCGGCCAGCCCGGGTCGATCTGCCGGGCCCGCAACTCGGCGTCGGACAGGTCGCCGACGACCCGCAGCAGCTCGGCCAGGTCCTCGGCGTCGCGTACCCGGCGGTGTCCGTCCAGCCACTGCAGCTGCCGGTGGGTCTCGTCGAGCACCGCCGGGTCGAGCAGCTCCCGCAGCTCGACCCGGCCGAGCAGCTCGCCGAGCAACGTCGAATCGAGGCTCAGCGCGGCGGCCCGGCGCTCGGCCAGCGGCAGGTCCCCTTCGTAGAGGAAGGCTCCAACGTAGCCGAACAGCAGGGAACGGGCGAACGGCGACGGTCGGGGTGTCTCGACCTCCACCAGCCGCAGCCGCCGTGCCGCCAGGTCACCCATCAGCCCGGCCAACGCCGGCATGTCGAAGACGTCCCGCAGGCATTCCCGCGCCGCCTCCAAAGTGATCGGGAAGTCGGTGAACTCGCGCGCCACGTCGAGCAGTTGGGCGGCGCGTTGCCGCTGCTGCCACAGCGGCTGCCGCCGTCGCGGATCCCGGCGGGGCAGCAGCAGCGCCCGGGCGGCGCATTCCCGGAACCGGGCGGCGAACAGGGCCGACCCGCCGACGGCCGCTTCGACGAGCTGGCTGATCTCGTCGCTGTCGAAGGCGACCAGATCGGCGCCGGGTGGGGTGTCGGCCATCTCGGGCAGGCGGACCACGATGCCGTCGTCGGCGGGCAGCACCTGGGCGTCGACGCCGTACCGCTCGCTGATCCGGTGCCCGATCGCCAGCGCCCACGGGGCGTTGACCTGGGCACCGAAGACGCTGTGCACGACCAGGCGCCAGTCGCCGAGTTCGTCGTGGAACCGTTCGACGACGACCGTCCGGTCGTCCGGCAGGCTGCGGGCGGCGGTGCGCTGGTCGTCGAGGTAGCGCAGCAGGTTGTCGGCGGCCCAGTCGTCCAGACCGGACGACAGCAGCCCGGCGCGGGCGGCGGTCGGGTCCTGCCGGCTGACCTGGCGCAGCCGGGCGCCCAGCGCCCGGCCCAGCTCGATCGGGCGACCAGGCTGGTCGCCTTTCCAGAACGGCATCCGGGCCGCCTGGCCCGGGGCGGGGGTGACCAGCACCCGGTCCGGGGTGATCTCCTCGATCCGCCACGACGTCGCACCGAGCAGGAAGACGTCGCCGACCCGGGACTCGTAGACCATCTCCTCGTCGAGCTCGCCGACCCGCACCGGCCGTTCGGCCCCGGCCAGGAAGACACCGAACAGGCCGCGATCCGGGATCGTGCCGCCACTGGTGACGGCCAGCCGCTGCGCGCCCGGCCGCCCGGTGAGCAGGTCGGCGTCACGGTCCCAGAGCAGCCGGGGCCGCAGCTCGGCGAACGCGGTCGACGGGTACCGGCCGGAGAGCATGTCCAGCACCGCGTGCAGCGCCGAGTCGGGCAGTTCGGCGTACGGGGCCGCGCCGCGCACCAGCGTCGCCAACGCGTCGACCGGCCACGGATCGAGCGACACCATCGCGACGATCTGCTGGGCGAGTACGTCGAGCGGGTTGCGCGGGTACCGCAGCTGCTCGATCGCGCCGCGGACCATCCGCTCGCTGACCACCGCACAGGCCAGCAGGTCGCCACGGTGCTTGGGCAGGATCACCCCGTGCGACAGCGCGCCCACCTGGTGCCCGGCCCGGCCGATCCGCTGCAGGCCGGCGGCGACGCTCGGCGGTGCCTCGATCTGTACGACAAGGTCGACCGCACCCATGTCGATGCCGAGCTCCAGGCTGGAGGTGGCGATCACCGCCGGCAGTTGGCCGGACTTCAACGCCTCTTCGATCTGCTGCCGTTCGGAGCGCGACACGCTGCCGTGGTGGGCGCGGGCGATCACTGCCGGAGCGCCGTGCGCGGTGTCCGACTGGGCCATGATCTCCGCCGGCATCCGGGTACTGGACCGCCGGTCGCCGCCGCCGCGGTCGCCGCCGGGCGGGCCGGACTGCTGGTCCGTGCCGTCCGCCCGGCCTGCGGCGAGTTCGTTGAGCCGGGCGCAGAGCCGTTCCGCCGAGCGCCGGGAGTTGGTGAACACGATGGTCGACCGGTGCCGCCGGATCAGGTCGAAGACGCGTTCCTCGACCGCCGGCCAGATCGACCGGCCGGCCGGCGGCGGACCGTCGGGGTCCTCCTGCGCCGCCTCGCGTTCGTCCAGCTGGTCGAGATCCGGCACCGGCACCTGGACGCTGACATCGATGGTCTTGGTCGTGGCCGGGGCGACCACCTGCACGGGCTGACGGCCACCGAGGAACTGGGCGGTCTCCTCGATCGGCCGGACCGTGGCGGACAGGCCGATCCGCTGGGCGGGTGCCGGCAGCAGCGCGTCCAACCGCTCCAGCGACAACGCCAGGTGCGCGCCGCGTTTGGTGCCGGCGACCGCGTGCACCTCGTCGACGATGACCGTACGCACGCCGCGCAGCGACTCCCGGGCGGCCGAGGTGAGCAGCAGGAACAGCGACTCGGGAGTGGTGATGAGGATGTCCGGCGGTTGCCGGAGGAAGGCGCGTCGCTGATCGGCCGGGGTGTCGCCGGTGCGGATGCCGACGGTCACCTGCGGCGCCGGAGCACCGATGCGGGCGGCGGCCTGGCCGATGCCGACCAGCGGGGTACGTAGGTTGCGGTCGACGTCGACCGCGAGCGCCTTGAGCGGGCTCAGGTAGAGCACCCGGCACCGCAGCCGCGGATCGTCGGGAGCGGGCGAGCGGGTCAACTGGTCCAGGGACCAGAGGAACGCGGCGAGGGTCTTGCCGGATCCGGTGGGTGCGACCACCAGGGCGTGCCGGCCGTCGCTGATCGCCTCCCACGCGCCGGTCTGCGCGGCGGTCGGCGCGGCGAAAGCGGCGGAGAACCACTCCCGGGTGGCCGCCCCGAAGCGCTCCAACACCGCGGTCATCGCTGGTCCCTCCATCGGTACATCCGGCTGCCGGCGTGAACCATCCTGCCCGCCGGGTACGACGAAGCTGGGCCGCCCGGCTGACCCGGATCCACAAATTCGAGTGGAACCGGCAGGTCTGGCTTGCCCGACTTAGTAGTTATGGAGTAACTTTCCGTCATCGTCCGATCTCTCAAGGAGTACCTCCATGCCCGTTGTCGAGCGCGGCCTCCACCACGACACGGAGGTTCTACTCCGGAAGGTGGACGGACTGGTGGCGCTGCTGCGGCTGCGGCACCACCGGCTCGACCCGGCGGCGGTGGACCGGTTCGCCGACACCCTGCGGGCCCTGGTCGTCGACAGCGGATCGGCGAGCGCCGCCGACCGGGCGCGGGTACGCGCCACCGTGCACTACCACATGCTGCTGGCCAGCCGACGAGGTCTGCTGCCGCTCGCCGACGTGCCCGCACCCGCCGGACCCGCGACGCCGGCCCGCCCGGCGATGCCCGCCGCGACGGCGACGGCAACGGCTCCCACCGAACCAGCCGGCACATGACGGTAACCGTACGGTAATCACCGAATCCGCTTCGATCGCTTACCATCCAAGCTCCGGGAACCAGCGACGTCCAGGCCCGGCCACCGCCCGGCGGGCCCGGCCAGCCAGGCGGCCGGCACCGGGAGACCGGTAGGCTGGCGGGGATCGACAGCGGAGGGGGCACGGATGGCACAGCTGCGCCACCTCCCGGCTCCGCGCAGGATCGCCGTCGTTCTACTCGTCCTGCTCACCCTCACCGCCGTGCACGGTGCCGCCTCGGTCGCCGTACCAGCCGTCGCCGTCGCTGCCGGGCCGGCCTCCATCGGAGCCGCGCTGCTGCACCAGACCGTCTCGCCCGGTGGTCGCAACTGCGTCGACGACGCCGACCACCGGCAGCAGCAGAGCGTGTCGGCCCGGCCCGGCCCAGCCGGCGACGACCACGGCACTCCGACCGGTGCCGTCACCACGCCAACCTGGCCCGCCGCGCCATCCGCCACCGGCCAGGCGGCCCGGTCGTCGGCCGCCGGTCCGCTCCTGCACCGCGGCACCCGACCCTGCTCCAGCCGGGCACCACCCGACCAGCTGGCGGCGCAGCTGACCACCGCGGCCGCACACCTGCCCATTCTCGACTGAACCGGGCCACCGAACCGGCGGAGTCCGAGGCCGGACGTCCCGAGCCTCCGCCACTTCCACGTCACCCCCCGCCACGGCCGCGACGCGCCGTCCGGCGTTCCTCTCCCGCCGGGCGGGCAAGCCCGGCAACGGACCCGTGCCGACGCGCGGGCCCGCGACGACACCTACCTGGAGCCGTGCGTGCTGGTATTGCTCATCGTCCACCTGGTGACGGCGCTCGTGGCGCCGGTGCTGGTCCGCTGGTGGGGTCCGCGTGCCTGCTACCTGCTGGCCGCCGCGCCCGGTGCCGCCGCAGCCTGGGCACTGGCCAACACCGGTGCGGTACGCGACGGTGCCACGCTCGACGAGACGTACCGGTGGGTGCCGCAGCTCGGCCTCGACCTGACGTTTCGGGTCGGCACCCTGTCCTGGCTCATGGTGCTGCTGGTCGGCGGCGTCGGAGCCCTGGTTCTGATCTACTGCGCCCGCTACTTCGCGCCGGGTGAGCCCAACCTTGGCCGGTTCGCCGCGAACTTCGTCGGATTCGCCGGAGCCATGCTCGGTCTGGTCCTCGCCGACGACCTGATCCTGCTCTACGTCTTCTGGGAGCTGACCACCGTCTTCTCCTACCTGTTGATCGGCCACCATCCGGAGAAGCGGGCCAGCCGCCGGGCCGCCGCCCAGGCGCTGATCGTGACCACCCTGGGCGGCCTGGCGATGCTCGTCGGGTTCATCATGCTCGGCGAGCAGGCCGGCACCTACCGCTGGTCGCAGATCGCGGCCAGCCCACCGCCGGGGGGCGGCTACCTGGCCGTCGCGCTGGTGCTGGTGCTCGTCGGCGCGCTGTCGAAGTCGGCGATCTTCCCGTTCAGCTTCTGGCTGCCCTCGGCGATGGCCGCGCCCACCCCGGTCAGCGCCTACCTGCACGCCGCCGCCATGGTGAAGGCCGGCGTCTACCTGGTGGCCCTGTTGTCACCGGTGTACGCGGGCAACCCCTGGTGGTACTGGTTGATCGTCACCACCGGCACCGCCACCATGCTGGTCGGCGGCTGGGCGGCGCTGCGCCAGACCGACCTCAAGCTGCTGCTGGCGTACGGGACCGTGAGCCAGCTCGGCCTGCTGGTGGTGGTGACCGGCGCGGGTGAGCGCGGCCCGGCGCTGGCCGGGGCGACGATGCTGCTCGCCCACGCCCTGTTCAAGGCGACCCTGTTCCTGGTGGTCGGCATCGTCGACCGGTGCGCCGGCACCCGCGACCTCACCGAGCTGAGCGGGCTGGGCCGGCGGATGCCGGCGGTCGCCGTGGCCGCCACGCTCGCCGCCGCGTCGATGGCCGGGGTGCCTCCGCTGCTCGGCTTCGTCGGCAAGGAGGCGGTGCTGGAGGCGTTCGCGCCCGACCCGGTCGTGTTGGCGCTGATCGTTCTCGGCTCGGTGTTCACCACCGCGTACAGTGCCCGGTTCATCTGGGGTGCGTTCGCCGGCAAGCCCGGTCGGGAGCCGACCGCCGCCGCGCCGGTCGGCCCGGTGTTCGTCCTGCCGGTCGGCGTACTGGCGCTGCTCGGCCTGCTGCTCGGGCCGGCGGCCGGTGCGGTCGACACGGTGCTCACCCCGTACGCCGGGCTGTTCGGCCCGGGTGACTACCACCTGGCGCTGTGGCACGGGTTCACCCCCGCGGTGGGGCTGTCCCTCATCGCGCTCGTCGGCGGTGCCGCGTTGTTCCTGGCCCGGGAACGGGTGGCCGCCGTGCAGCGGCGGCTGCGGGCCCCGACCGACGGGGCGACCAGCTACGCCCAGGCGACCCACCTGCTGGACCGGATCTCGGTGGAGGTCACCGGCGCCACCCAGCGCGGGTCGCTGCCGCAGTACCTCAGCATCATCCTGCTGGTGCTGGTCACCGTGCCCGGTGGAGCGCTGCTGGTGACCCGGCCGTGGACCGGGCAGTGGCGCTGGTACGACACGCCGGTGCAGATCGCGGTGGCAGCGGTCCTGGTGGTCGCCGCGATCGCCACGGTCCGGGCGCAACGCCGACTGAAGGCCGTCATCCTGGCCGGAGTGACCGGGTACTGCACCGCGTTGATGTTCGTCCTGCACGGCGCACCCGACCTGGCGCTCACCCAGTTCCTCGTCGAGACGATCACCATCGTGGTGTTCGTCCTGGTGGTTCGTCGGCTGCCGATCTACTTCTCGGAACGTCCACTGCGTTCCAGCCGGTACGCGCGGATCGCCCTGGGTGTCGTCGTCGGCGTGGTGATGTCCGGCATGGCGATGGCGGCGGTCGGCAACCGGGACGCGGCACCCGTCTCGGAGGCCTACCCCGAACAGGCGGTGGAGTACGGCGGCGGGCGCAACGTGGTGAACGTGACGCTGGTCGACATCCGGGCCTGGGACACCATGGGGGAGATCTCGGTGCTGGTCGTCGCGGCGACCGGCGTGGCCAGCCTGGTGTTCCTGCGGCCGCGTACCGGTCCGGGCCCACGCCGGGTCGGCGCCGCGACCGTAGCCGGCCCCGGCGGTCGGCCGGGCGGCCCGTCCCCGCCGGCCCGGTCCCGGCGCCAGCGGATCTGGCTACGGGGCGGCGCGACCCAGACCCCGCGGGGCCGGTCGATCATCTTCGAGGTCGTCACCCGGCTGCTGTTCCACGCCATCCTGGTCTACTCGATATTCCTGCTCTTCTCCGGCCACAACGCGCCCGGTGGCGGGTTCGCCGGCGGGCTGGTGGCCGGGCTGGCGCTGGCGGTGCGCTATCTCGCCGGTGGCCGCCACGAACTCAACGAGGCGGCGCCGGTGGACGCCGGGCTGGTGCTCGGCGTCGGTCTGTTCCTGGCGATCGGGGCCGGGCTGAGCCCGATCCTGGTCGGCGCCGACGTGCTGCAGAGCGCCATCGTGGACCTGCACCTGCCGGTGATCGGCGACGTCCACCTGGTCACCTCGCTCTTCTTCGACGTGGGCGTCTACCTGATCGTGGTGGGTCTGGTCCTGGACATCCTGCGCAGCCTCGGTGCCGAGGTCGACCGGCAGATCGCGCGGTCCGCCGAACCGGACGTCGAGGTGGACGACACCCCGCAGGGCAAGCTCGTCGCCGCTGACACAGCCGGCACAGCCGGCGTGCCTGGTGCCGGCAGTACAGCCAGCGCGCCGGGTGCCGGCGGCGACCGGGTCGCCGGAGGAGGGAGCTGACATGCCGCCCAACATCGTGCTCGTCCTGACCGTCGGGGTGCTCTTCGCCGCCGGCGTCACCCTGTTGCTGGAACGCAGTCTCACCCGGGTGGTGCTCGGGGTGATCCTGCTCGGCAACGGGGCGAACCTGCTGATCCTGCTGGGTGGGCGGCCCGGCGGGGCACCCATCGCCGAGGTGACCGCCGCCGAGGAGATGAGCGACCCGCTGCCGCAGGCCCTCATCCTCACCGCGATCGTGATCACGCTCGGGCTCACCGCGTTCCTGCTCGCCATGGCGTACCGCAGCTGGCTGCTCTTCGGCCACGACGAGGTCCAGGACGACCTGGAGGACCGGCTCATCGTGCAGCGCGCCCTCGCCGACCAGGGACCTAACGCCGAGGACGACGCCGAGGACAGCGACGACCACGACACCGATCCGATCGACGCGATCGGTGCCCCCCGTACCGCCCCGGCCCGCGCCGGCGATCTCGATCGGAGCGACCCGTGAGTTTCCTGGTGCCGTTGCCGGTGATCGTGCCGCTGCTCGGCGCGGGGATCACCCTGGTGCTGGCCCGGCATCCGCGTGCCCAGCGGACCACCAGCGTCGCCGCCCTCACCGTCACCTTCGGCGTCGCGCTCGCCCTGTTGATCACCGCCCACATCGAGGGACCCCAGGTGGTACGGGTGGGCGGCTGGCCGGTGCCGCTGGGCATCGTGCTGGTCGCCGACCAACTCGCCACCCTGATGCTGGTGGTCTCCACCGCGGTGACGCTATGCGTACTGCTGTATTCGATCGGTGAAGGTCGCGCTGACGGTCGGGAGAGCACACCGGTGGCGATCTACCACCCGACGTACCTGATTCTCACCGCCGGAGTGACCAACGCGTTCCTCTCCGGGGATCTGTTCAACCTGTACGTCGGGTTCGAGATCCTGCTCGGCGCCAGCTACGTGCTGCTCACCCTGGGCGGCACCGAGGTACGGATCCGGGCCGGCACGACGTACGTCGTGGTCAGCATCCTCTCCTCGGTCATCTTCCTCACCGCGATCGGGCTGGTCTACGCCGCCACCGGCACGGTGAACCTGGCGCAGCTGGCCGACCGGCTCGACGGACTCCCCGACGACCTGCGGCTGGTGCTGCAGCTGATGCTGCTTCTCGCGTTCGGCATCAAGGCGGCGGTGTTCCCGCTGTCGGCCTGGCTGCCGGACAGCTACCCGACCGCGCCGGCTCCGGTCACCGCCGTCTTCGCCGGTCTGCTGACCAAGGTCGGCGTCTACGCGATCATCCGTACCGAGACGTTGCTGTTTCCCGGCGGACGCACCCGCGACCTGCTGCTGGTGGTCGCGCTGCTGACCATGGTGGTCGGCATCCTCGGTGCCGTCGCGCAGTCGGACATCAAGCGGCTGCTCTCGTTCACCCTGGTCAGTCACATCGGCTACATGCTGTTCGGGATCGCGCTCGGCACCGCCGCCGGACTGGCGGCGGCGATCTTCTACGTGGTGCACCACATCACCGTCCAGACCACGCTGTTCCTGGCGACCGGACTGGTGGAGCGCCGGGGCGGCAGCACCAACCTGGAACGTCTCGGCGGGCTGGCCCGGGCCGCGCCGCTGCTCGCCGCGCTGTTCTTTCTGCCGGCGTTGAACCTGGCCGGCATACCACCGTTCTCCGGGTTCCTCGGCAAGCTCGGGTTGCTGCAGGCCGGGGTCGCCGACGGCGGCCCGCTGGTCTGGGTGGTCGTCGCCGGTGCCGTGCTGACCAGCCTGCTCACCCTGTACGCGGTGACCCGGGTGTGGAATCTCGCCTTCTGGCGCAAGACCGCCCCGCAGACCACAGCGGGCGGTCCGGCGACGGCACCGGCACCTGCTGCGGCCCCGCAGCCGGCGACGGTGCCGTCCGCAACCCGGGCGGTGTCCGGTGTCCGGGTGCCGTCCACCGACTCGGCCTCCACCCCGCTCGCCGCCGACGGCCCGGGGTCGGTGGAACCGATGCCGCCCCTGCTGGTCGGCGCGACTACCGCACTGGTGCTGCTCGGCCTGGCGCTGACCGTGCTGGCCGGACCGTTGTACCAGATCGGCACCGAGGCGGCAGCCAACCTGGTGAGTCGGACGCCGTACGTCGACGCGGTGTTCCCGCCGGGAGGAGCCCGATGAGTCCGGTGTCCAGGGCCGCGCGCTGGCGTACCCAGATCGTCGCGGTCGCCGCTCTGGTGGTGCTGTGGAACCTGTTCTACGGGCGGTTCTCCGTCGGCAATCTGCTCGGCGGGACGGTCGTCGCACTGGTGGTGGTCACCGTCTTCCCACTGCCGCCGGTCGCCTTCGAGGGCCGGATCCGGCCGCTGGCTGTGCTGCGTTTCCTCGTCCGGTTCGTAGTTGACCTGTTCACCGCGAGTGCGCAGGTGGCCTGGACCGCCATCCGGTTCGGGCACACGCCGCGCAGCGCGGTCATCGCGGTGCGGCTACGGTCCGGACGGACCTGAACCTGACCCTCACCGCGGAGGCGTTGTCGTTGATCCCGGGCAGCCTCATCGTCGAGGCCGACCCGGCCAGCGGCACCCTCTACGTTCACGTGCTCGACGTCGTCGATCACCGTGACGTCGAGCGGGCCCGGCGGAAGGTGCTGGCGTTGGAGGAGCGGATCGTCCGCGCCGTCGGCTCGGCGGACGACGTACGGCAAATCGACGGTCCTCGCCCGGCCGACGGTCCTCGCCCGGCCGACTATCCCCTTTCCGGAAACGATCCCCGCCCAGGGAACGGAGAGAATCGATGACCTTCGTAGCCGTTGTGGTGACCGTCCTGCTGGCCGTGGCGGCCCTGCTGACCGTCGGGCGGATCATCCGTGGTCCGACACTGCTCGACCGGGTGGTGGCCGCCGAGGTGCTGATCGCCATCATCGTCGGTGGGCTCGCCGCCGAGGCGGCGGTCAACCGGCACGCCACCACCCTGCCGGTGCTCGTGGTGCTGTCCCTGCTCGGGTTCGTGGGCTCGGTCAGCATCGTCCGGTTCGTCGCCGCCCGCCCGCCTGCGGTCGCCGCCGCCGAACGGGAGCAACGGTGAACGGGGTGCTGACCGTACTGTCCGGCACGCTGCTGATCGGCGGCGCGCTGCTCAGCCTGGCGGCCAGCATCGGTCTGCTGCGCTTCCCCGACGTCGCCGCCCGGATACACGCGGCGACCAAGCCGCAGGTTCTCGGCCTGCTACTGGTCCTCAGTGGGCTGGCGCTGCGGCTGCAGAGCGGCACCGAACTGGCCACTCTGCTGATGGTGGCGGTCTTCCAGATGGCGACCGCGCCGGTCGCGGCCCACATCATCGGCCGGGCCGCCTACCGGGCCGATCTGGTCCGGCGCGACCTGCTGGTCACCGACGAGGCGGACGGAATGGCGGTCGACGGCACCGGCGGCGACGGAACCGGTGGGCAGCGGCAGGCCACTATATAATCCGGCCATGACCGACGCTCCTGCCCAGGAGGGCAGCAGTAGCCAGCCGGGTAGCACCCGGCTGCCGACATTCCGGCCGCCGGTCGCCGGAGCGCTGAGCCCCCAGTGCTGATCGTCTTCGGTCTCTTTCTGATCACCGTGTTGACGGTCGCGACCGGGTACTTCGTCGCCCAGGAGTTCGGCTACGTCGCCGTCGACCGGGGCCGGCTGCGGACCCTGGCCGACCGGGGCGACCCGGCCGCCGCCCGGGCGCTGCGGGTGACCAGCCGGCTGTCGTTCATGCTCTCCGGCGCCCAGTTGGGGATCACGGTCACCGCGTTGCTGGTCGGCTACGTCGCCGAGCCGTACCTCGGCGCCGGACTGTCCGAGCTGCTCGGTGGGGTCGGGGTTCCGCCGGCCGCCAGCCTGACCATCTCGGTCGGGCTGGCGCTGATCATCTCGACCGTGGTGCAGATGGTCCTCGGTGAGCTGGCCCCCAAGAACCTCGCTCTCGCCCGGGCCGAGACGTTGGCCCGGGCGCTCAGCCGGTCGACCCTGATCTACCTGGCCGTCGCCGGACCACTGATCCGGATGTTCGACATCGCGGCGAACCGGTTGCTACGGCGGGTCGGCATCGAGCCGATCGAGGAGCTGCCCAGTGGCGCCACCGCCGAGGACCTCGGCCAGATCATCGCCGAGTCCCGCCAGGAGGGGCACCTCGACTCGGCGATGTCCACGCTGCTCGACCGAGGGCTGCACTTCCGGCAGCTGACCGCCGGCGAGGCCATGGTGCCGCGGGTCGACGTGCACACGGTACGGGTCGACGTGCCGCTGACCGGGCTGGTGGAGCTGCTGGACACCGGGCACTCCCGGTTCCCGGTGCACGGCTCGGACGGCGTCGACGACCTGGTCGGCATCGCCAGCATCGCGGACGTGCTCACCGTGGCGCCGTCGCGACGGGCGGTGACGACGGTCGCGGCGGTGATGGTCCCCCCGCTGCTGGTGCCGGAGACCCTGCCGCTGCCGGCGGTGCTGGACCGGCTGCGTAAGGGGCACCGGCAGCTGGCCTGCGTGGTCGACGAGTACGGCGGCTTCGCCGGGGTGATCACCCTGGAGGACATCGCCGAGGAGCTGGTCGGCCCGATCCGGGACGAGGACGACCCGCCGGAGCCGGCCCCGGCCCGCCAGCCGGACGGCTCCTGGCTGGTGCCGGCCCGCTGGCGAATCGACGAGGTCGCCGACACCACCGGTGTCGAGCTGCCGACCGCCCCCGAGTACGACACCCTCTCCGGCCTGGTCATGCGGGAACTGGGCCGGGTGCCCCAGGTCGGCGACCAGATCTCGATCAGCCTGGACGAGATGACCGCCGGCAACGGTCACCATCCGGCCCGGCGGGCCGTACTGCACGTGATCTCCGTCGACCGGCACGTGCCCGACTCGGTACGGCTGGAGGTGATCGGGTGAGCACCGGGTGGGCGTTGCTGACCTCACTGGTGCTGCTCGCCCTGAACGGGTTCTTCGTGGCCGCGGAGTTCGCCCTGGTGGCGAGCAAGCGGTACCGCCTGGAACAGGCCGCGGCGGGCGGCTCGCGGGCGGCCCGGGCGGCGCTGGACGGCTCCCGCGAGCTGTCGCTGATGCTCGCCGGGGCGCAGTTGGGCATCACCGTCTGCACCCTCGGCCTGGGCGCGTTGGCCGAGCCGGCGGTGGAGCGGCTGATGGCGCCGCTGTTGGAACGGGCCGGTCTGCCGTACGCGGCCAGTCACCTGGTCGCGTTCCTGTTCGCCCTCGCCCTGGTGGTCTTCCTGCACCTGGTGGTCGGCGAGATGGCACCGAAGTCGTGGGCGATCACCCATCCGGAGCGGTCGGCGCTGCTGCTGGCGCTGCCGTTCCGGGCGTTCGCCCGGGTGTCCCGGCCGGTCCTGTCCGGGTTGAACGCGATCGCCAATGCCGTGCTGCGGGCGTTCCGGGTCGAACCGCAGGACCAGCTCGCCCAGGTGCACGGCCCGGACGAGCTGCGCATCCTGCTGGAACAGTCGCGGGAGCACGGCCTGCTTCCGCCGGACCAGCACGAGCTGCTGGCCAAGATGCTCCAGCTGGAGCGCACCACCGTCCGGGACGTGATGCAGCCGGTGGACCAGGTCGTCGCGGTGGCCCGGACGGACACCGCCGAGCGGGTGGAGGAGCTGTCCCGGGGCAGCGGCCGGTCCCGCCTGGTGGTCTGCGGGGAGGCCGGCGATCTGATCGGCATCGTGCACGTACGCGACGCGGTACGGGCGAACACCTGCGACGGCGCGCCGACCGCAGAATCGCTGATGAGCCGGCCGTTCCTGCTGCCGGCGACGGCCACCGTAACCGAGGCGGTGGCGGCGATGCGCGCCGACCAGGTCCAGCTGGCGCTGGTCACCAACGGTGCCGGGGCCGACCGGCCGATCGGTTTCGTGGCGTTGGAGGACCTGCTGGAGGAGGTCATCGGCGAGTTCGACGACGAGACGGACACCGTACCGAGGGGACGGCGGATGCGCTGACCTGCGTGCCGACGGTGGCGGTTGGCCGACCGGCGGCCAGGCTGTTCCTACGGCCAGGCTGTTCCTACGGTCAGGCTGTTCCGGCGGCCATGCTCCGGCGGTCAGGCTGCTCCGGCGCTGGCGGTGGCGAGCTTGACCCCGAAGCCGAGGAACAGAGCGCCCACCCCGCTGGTGACCGTCGCGGCGAGCCGGCGCCGCTGCCGGAACTGCATCGCCAGGTACGTCCCGGTGAAGATCAGCACGGTCAGGTAGATGACGCTGAACAGCTGAGCGATCGCGCCGAGCAGTAGGAACGACAGCGCCGGGTACGGGTACGCCGGGTCGACGAACTGGATGAAGAATGACACGAAGAACAGGATCGCCTTCGGGTTCAGCAGGCTGATCACCGTCGCCCGCCGGAACGGGTGGCGCACCGCCGCCGGCTCGGCGGCGTCCACCAACCGGGGCGCGGCCGGGTCGTCGCGCCGCCGCCAGCGCCGCCAGGCACCACGGAACATGGTGACACCGACATAGCCGAGGTATGCCGCCCCGGCGTACTTGATCACGGTGAACATCGCCGGATGGGTCTTGAGCAGGGAGGCGACCCCGGCTGCGGAGAGCACCATCAGCACCGTGTCGCCGAGGAAGACGCCGCCGGCCGCCCGGTAGCCGTGCCGCACGCCGCGGCGGGCGGCGGTGGACAGGACGAACAACGAGTTCGGCCCGGGCAGCAGGACGATCGCCACGGTGCCCAGAATGTACGTCCAGATGTCGGTGATGCCCAGCATGGGGACATCCTGCTACCTGGACCAGCGGTCGGGCGAGAGATATTCGGCTGGTCAAGGTGTGCGCTGCGGCACCGTGTCCGGGTGTGCCGGGGCGGTGGCCGCCACCGGGGCCGCGGCGGTGAGGTAGCTCGGCGCCGCCCAGGTGACTCCGGCGGCGGAGCGCGGCGGGTCGGCGACGGTGCGCAACGGCAGCACCCCGGCCCAGTACGGCAGCGCGAGGTCGGCCTGCTCGTCGACCGGGTCACCGGTGCGGGCCTTGACCGACACCTCGTCGAGAGCGACGGCGAGCACCGCTGTCTGCGCGAGTTCCCGGTTCGTCGGTGGCCGGCTGTCCGCGGCCCGGCCCGGGGCCGCCTTGTCGATCAGGGCGTCGAGTGCCCGCCGCTTGTCGGCCGGGTCGTCGACCAGCCGGGCGGTGCCGTGCACGACGACTGACCGGTAGTTGGCGCTGTGGTGCGCCTGGGCGCGGGCGTAGACCAGGCCGTCGAGCAGGGTGACGGCCACACAGACGGCGAGCCCCTGCGGGGCGCGGGCGGCCAATAGGGGGGTGCTCGCGGTGGAGCCGTGCAGGTACAGGGTCTCGTCGACGCGTACGTGCAGGGTGGGCAGTGCCCGGGGCGCGCCGTCGGCGACGAACGCCAGGCAGCAGTGGTACGCCTCGTCGAGGATGCGGTGCGCCTCGGTGCGCTGGTAGGTGACCCGGCTGAGGCGTCGTGCGGCGGTGGTGCGGGCGGTGGCGGGGTACACTTGATCTCCCGAGATTGTGCTAGTACAATTCGTTAATTGTGTCAGAACAATATCAGCCGACCGGTGCGACCGCGACCGAGATCTCGGCCAGCGTCGAGACCGGTGTCCGCACCGGCGCGTTGGCACCTGGCGCCCTACTGCCGGCGGTGCGTACGCTCGCCGACGCACTCGAGGTCAGTCCGGCCACCGTCGCCAAGGCGTACCAGGCGCTGCGCCAGCGGGGGATCGTCGACACCGACGGCCGACGGGGCACCCGGGTCCGCGCCCGCCCACCGGTCGCCGTGACCCGGCCCGGTCCGTCCGCGCCGGCCCCGCCGGGCACCCTGGACCTGTCCACCGGCGAGCCGGATCCACGGCTGTTGCCGCCGCTGGCGACACATCTCGCCGCGGTCGCCCGGCAGTTGGCCGACACCTCGTCCGGGCAGGGTTACGCCGACGCCGGCCTGCTGCCCGACCTCGCCGCGCTCGCTGCGGTCCGGTTGGCCGACGCCGGCCTGCCGGCTGCCGGTCTCACCGTCACCAGTGGCGCGCTGGACGGGATCGAACGCCTGCTCACCAGCAATCTGCGCGCTGGCGACCGGATCGCGGTGGAGGACCCCGGCTGGGCCAACCTGCTGGACCTGATCGCGGCACTGGGCTTCACCCCGGTGCCGATGCCGGTGGACGACCGTGGCCCCACCGAACCCGGCTTGCGGGCGGCGCTGTCCGCCGGGGTGTCCGCCATCGTGGTCACCACCCGGGCGCAGAACCCGACCGGCGCCGCCCTGGACGCCGACCGGGCCGACCGGCTGCGACGGCTGCTGCGCGAGACCGACGACGTGCTGCTCATCGAGGACGACCACGCCGCCGAGCTCTCCGACGGCCCACCGCACGTGCTGGCCGGCGCGACATCCCGGTGGGCGTTTGTCCGCTCCGCCAGCAAGCCGTACGGCCCGGACCTGCGGATAGCGCTGTTGACCGGCGACGAAACCACACTGAGCCGGGTTGCCGGTCGAATGCGTATCGGTTCCGGCTGGGTCTCCACGGTCCTGCAGCGGCTGCTCGGACAGTTGTGGCGCGACCCCTCGGTCACCGCCTCGGTGACCGAGGCTGGCCAGGCCTACCAGCGCCGCCGGGAGGCGCTGCGGGCCGCGCTCGCCGGCCACGGCGTGGCCAGCCACGGCGGCAGCGGGCTCAACGTCTGGGTGCCGGTGACGGACGAGACCCACGTAGTGACCGCGCTGCAGACAGCCGGATTCACCGTCTCGGCCGGAGCCCGCCACCGGCTACGCGGCGCGCCGGGTATCAGAATCACCGTCAGCGGTCTCGACGAGGACCGGGCCGGCGAGCTCGCTGCGGCGGTACGCGACGCACTGCGTCCAGCGGGACTTGCCGCGGTCGGCAGGTGAGGTACGCGGGCCGTACCCGGACCGGTCGACCCAGGCGCACCGGTAGACCCAGGCGCACCGGTCAACTCGCAACCGGGTAGGAAGGAGCCGTGACCGCGCACGAAACCACCGTCGGAGCCGATGGGTACGTCCCCACCGGTGCCCGTAGCCTCGCCGACCTGCGCGCTGCCGCCCCCGGTTGCCAGGGATGCGAGCTGCATCAGCCTGCCAGCCAGGTGGTCTTCGGTCGGGGCAACCCCGATGCCCGGGTGGTGATGGTCGGCGAGCAACCCGGGGACGTCGAGGACCGCCAGGGTCTGCCGTTCGTCGGCCCGGCCGGCCGGCTGCTGCGCCGGGCGGTGGACGACGCCGGGATCCCGGTGGATCAGATCTATCTGACCAACGCGGTGAAGCACTTCCGCTTCGTGTCGCGCGGCGGTCGACGGATCCACCAGACCCCGGACCGGGTGCACATCGTGGCCTGCCGGCCCTGGCTGGTCGCCGAGTTCGCGATGCTGCGCCCGGACGTCGTCGTGGTGCTCGGCGCGACCGCGGCCCGGGCGCTGCTCGGCCCGGCGTTCCGGGTGACCCGCTCGCGTGGCGTACCGCTGCCGTGGCCGGCCTCGGCCGAGCGGCCCGAGGAGTTCCCGGTGGGCCCGGCGCAGCTGGTGGCCACCATCCATCCCTCGGCGGTGCTGCGCGCCGACGACCAGCAGATCGCCTACCGAGGGCTGGTCACCGACCTCGGCGTCGTCCGCGGACTGCTCGCCGGTCGGGGCAGCCCGACCCCGGCGGTACGCCGATGACCGCACTCACCGCACCGCCGTCGGTGACCGATCCGCCGCCACCTGGTGACGTCACCCGCATCCAACGCCGTACGCTGCGGCTGCTCGCCGGTACTCAGATGATCGGCGGCGTAGGCGTCACCATCGGGATCTCGGTCGGTGGCCTGCTCGCCGCCGAGCTTGGCGGGGTGACCGTCTCCGGCCTGGCGCAGAGCGCCGCGGTGGTCGGCGGGGCGCTGCTCGCCGTACCCGTGGTCCGGATCATGAACGGGCACGGCCGCCGACCCGGCCTGGTCTTCGCGTACCTGACGGGTGCGACCGGGGCGGTGCTGGTGGTGGCCGCCGCGGCGGTGCGCTGGGTGCCGCTGCTGTTCGTCGGCATGGTCCTGTTCGGCGGCGCGACGACCGCCGGGCTCCAGGCCCGGTACGCGGCGGTCGACCTCGCCGAGCCGCGTCGTCGGGGCCGGCAACTGTCGCTGGTGGTCTGGGCGACCACGGTCGGCGCGGTGACCGCCCCCAACCTTGCCGGGCTGGCCGACCGGTCGGCCAGTGGGGTCGGGCTGCCGCCGCTGGCCGGTCCGTTCGCCGTCAGCACGCTGGCGTTCCTGCTGGCCGCGCTGCTGGTGCTGGTGTTGCTGCGACCGGATCCGCTGCTGACCGCCCGGCGGATCGCCGGCCCCGCCGCGGCGACCGCCCCGGTGCGGTCCGGCCGGGGTCTGCGAGCCGGGTCCGGCCGAGGCCTGCGGGCCGCGTTCGCGGTGGTCATCGCCCGACCCGCCGCGCGGCTCGGGGTCTGCGCCGTCGCCGTCGGCCATCTGGTGATGGTGGGGGTGATGGCGATGACGCCGGTCCACATCGGGATGGGGCACTCCGGTGGTGACCTGCTGCGCACCGTCGGGCTGGTGCTGAGCCTGCACATCGCCGGGATGTACGCGCTGTCGCCGGTGGTAGGTTGGCTCACCGACCGGGCCGGTCGCCGGCCGGTGATCGTCGGTGGGGTCGGGCTGCTGCTGGCCGCGTGCGCTGTGGCGGGCACCGCCGGCCACGACCCGGTACGCCTGGTGATCGGGCTGGTGCTGCTCGGGCTCGGCTGGTCGGGCACCATGGTCGCGGGCTCGACCCTGCTGTCGGAGTCGGTGCCGGTCGACGTCCGCCCGTCGGTCCAGGGCCTGTCGGACCTGGTGATGGGGCTGGCCGGCGCATCCGCCGGGGCGGTCAGCGGGATCATCGTCGGGCTGTCCGGTTACGGCGTCCTGACGTTGCTGTCGGCGTTGGCCACGGTGCCGCTGCTGGGGTTGGTGCTGCGCCCGGTGCCGGCTCCGTCGAAGCAGTAAGGAGGCAGGATGCGGTTGACGGACTTCTGGGGCCGGTTGGACGAGGCGTTCGGGCCGGCGTACGCCCGCAGCATCGCCACCGATCAGGTGCTGGCCCAGTTGGGTGGGCGCACCATCGCGCAGGCGCTCGCGGCGGGTGAGGAGACGGCGGTGGTCTGGCGGGCGGTCTGCGCCGCGTACCCCGACCGGGTTCCCGGCCGGTTGCGCTGACTCCCGCGCCGGTTGTGCTGACTCCCGCGCCGGTTGCGCGAGCGGACGGCGAGTGCCGGTCGAGCTGGGATCCTCGATCTGTCGATTACGGAAAGCCTCAGTCGATGTGCATCGTGTCACCGTACTGGTTCCGGGGTGCTGGTTGGGTTTGATGCCACAGGTGCATCCTGATGCACCTGTGGCATCAAACCTGGAAAGCATCTCGGGTGTCCGGGAGTCGGCCTGAGTGCGTCGCTGGCCGGCCGGTCGTACCTCCGCTTGGTCGTACCTCTACTTGACGGTCGTACCTCTGCTCGACGGTCGTGGGTCCACGTAACTGCATCTACTCTGTGCGGTCGAATGGCTGCTTTGAGTGGTGAAATTCGTGGGCGTGTCTGGTTTTCCACTCGTACATCTGTTCGGCTATTGTCCACAGCTAGGCGCTCATCCACAGGTTGCGGCCCGTCGGCTGTTTTCTGTCGGACCCAGCGCCTAGCGTGACCCGGGTGACGAGAAGCTCGGCCAGGACGCCTGGGAAGTCGGCGAACGTAGGGGTGGCAGCAATGGCGGCAGTGCCAGACAAGGAAAAGGCGCTCGATCTGGCGCTGGCTCAGATCGACAAACAGTTCGGCAAGGGTTCGGTGATGCGGCTGGGTGAGCGGCCGGTGATCCAGACCGCGGTGATCCCCACCGGCTCCATCGCGCTCGACGTGGCACTCGGCGTCGGTGGCCTGCCCCGGGGCCGGGTGGTCGAGGTCTACGGCCCGGAGAGCAGCGGTAAGACCACGGTCGCCCTGCACGCGGTGGCCAACGCCCAGCGTTCCGGCGGCATCGCGGCGTTCATCGACGCCGAGCACGCGCTCGACCCGGATTACGCCAGGGCGCTCGGCGTGGACACCGACGCCATGCTGGTCTCCCAGCCGGACACCGGTGAGCAGGCGCTGGAGATCGCCGACATGCTGATCCGCTCCGGCGCGCTGGACATCATCGTGATCGACTCGGTCGCGGCCCTGGTGCCCCGTGCCGAGATCGAGGGCGAGATGGGGGACAGCCACGTCGGTCTGCAGGCCCGGCTGATGAGCCAGGCGCTGCGCAAGATCACCGGTGTGCTGAACAGCACCGGCACCACCGCGATCTTCATCAACCAGCTGCGGGAGAAGATCGGCGTGATGTTCGGCTCGCCGGAGACCACCACCGGTGGCCGGGCGCTGAAGTTCTACGCCTCGGTGCGGCTTGACGTGCGACGGATCGAGAGCCTCAAGGACGGCACCGACGTGGTCGGCAACCGGACCCGGGTCAAGGTCGTCAAGAACAAGGTCTCCGCGCCGTTCAAACAGGCCGAGTTCGACATCATGTACGGCAAGGGCATCTCCCGGGAGGGTTCGCTGATCGACGTCGGCGTCGAGCAGTCGATCATCCGCAAGTCCGGCGCCTGGTACACCTACGAGGGCGACCAGCTCGGTCAGGGCAAGGAGAAGGCTCGGGAGTTCCTCCGGGAGAACCCGGACGTGGCGGCTGAGATCGAGAAGAAGATCCTGGAGAAGCTCGGCGTCGGTGCGCTCGGTGCCGACGAGGCCGGCGGGCCTGAGTTGCCGCCGGTCGACTTCTGATCCGGATGGCTGGTCGACGACGCGGCGCACGGACGGGCCGGGGCTGGGATGCGGCTCCGCCCCGTCCCCGCGCCTCCCGTGCCGGCCGCTCCGCCGAGGCGGCCGGGTCCGTCGACCATGCCGCCGGGTCCGCCGCTGGCGGCGGTGGGCAGCCGGTGGACGAGGCGCAGCAGGCCCGCGACATCTGTCTGCGGCAGCTCGCTGTCCGCCCCCGGACCCGGGCGGAGCTCGCCGCCGTGCTGCGGCGACGCGGCATTTCCGAGGCCACGGCCAAATCGGTTCTCGACCGGTACGACGAGGTTGGGATGATCGACGACGCGTCGTTCGCCCAGGCCTGGGTGACCAGCCGGCACCACGGCCGAGGGCTGGCCCGGCGTAACCTCGCCGCCGAGCTGCGTCAGCGCGGCGTGGATCCGCAGATCGCCCGGGACGCGCTGGACGGGCTGGACGAGTCGACCGAGCGGGCCACCGCGGCGGAGCTCGTCGAGCGCAAGCTGCGTACCGCCAGGGGTGCTCCGGACGTGGTGTTCCGGCGGTTGGTCGCGATGCTCGCCCGCAAGGGTTACTCGGCGGGGGTGGCCGTGCCGGTGGTCCGGGAGGCGCTGGCCGCCCGGTCCGCCGAGGCGGCCGAGTTCACCGACACGGTGGATGCAGAGGCACTGATCGGCGAGGTTCCCGACCCGGATGCTGAGCAGCCCTGGTCCACCTGACGGGACGCCATCCCCTGCGGGATGTGCCAAATTTCCGACTCATCCCGACGCGTCCTGAGCGCGATATGCTGCCTGTGAGCGCGCCGATGCCCTACGTTCCGTTGTCGGTCTGATCATGACTTCTTGACCGAACGGCCCCTCGCGACCTAGCCTCGCGTTACAGACGAACAACCGACCCGTCGCAGGCTAACCGCACAACATAGATCGCATAACAGTACGGCATCACTTCGCAGCAGCAGTTCAGTAGCCAGACATGCCGCAACCGGACAGGCCGGTCCGGCGGCGACAGCACGCACAACGGCCGTTTCGCCGTGGTCGTGTCCGCACCCACGTGGGTGCTGTCTGGTCGTTGGTCAGCCGCCACGGTCGGGCGTTCCCATAGCCGTGGCCGGCCGGAGCGAGAAGCCTCCGGGAAGGCCGACGGCGGACTGGAGGCGGTCGTGGCGCAGCGCAGGAAGCCGGCGGGACACGCGAGTGTCGGTAGGCCCGGAGGGTCGGCATGACCGGGCTGGAGTGGATGCTCTTCGCCGCGGTCGTCGTGCTCGCCGGCCTGGTGCTCGCCGGTCTCGCGCTCGGCACCCGCGCGCTGCGCCGGCTCACCACACCGGCGCCCGCGACGCCGGTTGAGGAGGACCCGGCTTTCATCGCCGCCCGCGATCGGCAGGAACGCTCCCTCGCCGCGCTGCGTACCGCGGCCGACGAGGCGTCCTCCGCCGTCGAGCAGGCCAAGGCCGCCGCCGCTGCGGCCCGTACCGACGCCGCCGCCGCCAAGGCCGAAGCGACCGCCGCACGGGCCGAGGCCCGCCGGGTGCTCGACGCCGCCCGGGCCGAGGCGGACACCATCCTGGAGCGGGCCCACCGGCAGGCCGAGACCGAGGCCGAGCAGGTCCGGGCAGCGGCCCGGCGCAGCGGCGAACGGGAGATCGCGATGCTCTCCCGCACGGTCAAGGAGCAGTCCGCCGAGCTGGACCGGCGCGGCCAGCGGATGGACGAGCGGGAACGTCAGCACGCTGAGGAGGCCGACCGGGTCGCCGAGCGGGACCGCCGGTTGACCGCCACCGCCGCCGAACTCGCCGAACGCAAGGCCGCCCTGGCCGCTCGGGAAGCGGACCTGGCAGCCGCCGAAGAACGGTGGCAGCGCGAGCTGGAACGGGTCGCCGGGCTGACCGCCGAGGCGGCCCGCGGCGAGCTGGTCGAAGCGATCGAGGGCCAGGCCAAACGGGAGGCGGCGATCCTGGTCCGCGACATCGAGGCCGACGCCCGCAACACCGCCGACCAGCGGGCCCGGCACATCGTGGTGGACGCGATCCAACGGGTCGCCAGCGAACAGACCGCCGAAAGCGTGGTCAGCGTCCTGCACCTGCCCGGCGACGAGATGAAGGGCCGGATCATCGGGCGGGAAGGCCGCAACATCCGGGCGTTCGAGTCCGTCACCGGGGTCAACCTGATCATCGACGACACACCCGAGGCGGTCCTGCTGTCCTGCTTCGACCCGGTACGCCGGGAGACCGGCCGGCTCACCCTGGAGAAGCTGGTGCTCGACGGCCGGATCCATCCGCACCGGATCGAGGAGGTCTTCGAGACCGCCCGGCAGGAGGTGGAGCAGCTGTGCCACCGGGCGGCCGAGGAGGCGCTCGTCGACGTCGGCATCACCGAGATCCACCCCGAGCTCGCCACCCTGCTGGGCCGGCTGCGCTACCGGACCTCGTACGGCCAGAACGTGCTCAAGCATCTGGTGGAGACCGCGCACATCGCCGGTGTGATGGCCGCCGAGCTGCGCTTGGACGTCCCGCTGATCAAGCGGTGCGCGTTCCTGCACGACATCGGCAAGGCGCTCACCCACGAGGTCGAGGGCAGCCACGCGCTGATTGGCGCCGACCTGGCCCGCAAGTACGGTGAGTCCGAAGAGGTGGTGCACGCCATCGAGGCACACCACAACGAGGTGCCGCCGCAGACCGTCGAGGCGGTGCTCACCCAGGCCTCCGACGCGTGCTCCGGTGGTCGTCCCGGCGCCCGGCGGGAAAGCCTGGAGGCGTACGTCAAGCGGCTGGAGCGCATCGAGGAGATCGCCGCCGGCAAGATCGGGGTGGAGAAGGTCTTCGCCATGCAGGCCGGCCGGGAGATCCGGGTGATGGTCAAGCCGGACGACGTGGACGACATCGGTGCCGCGGTGCTGGCCCGCGATGTGGCCAAGCAGATCGAGGAGGAGCTGACCTACCCGGGGCAGATCCGGGTGACCGTGGTCCGCGAGTCCCGGGTCACCGAGATCGCCCGCTGACCGGCCGGACGGCCGGTCAGCGGGCGGACCGTCCGGTCAGGCGGTGTCCGACGTAGCCGTGCCGCTGGTGGCGCTGCCGCCGGTCCCGGCACCGGTCTGCTGGCCGGCCAACGTCGATGCCGGCGGTGGTGTCGGCGGCTGGGCCGCGGTGCTGGTCCGCCGGCCCTGGGCCAGTCGCCGCTGCACCGACTCGGCGAGCTTGGACAGCGCGTAGTTGACCGCGATGAACAGCACCCCGATCACCAGGTACACCTGGATCGGGTTACGCAGGTTCTGGATGATCGTCCGGCCGACCAGCAGCGTCTCCTGGTAGCCGATGATGAAGCCCAACGAGGTGTCCTTGAGCACCACGATCAGCTGGCTGATCAGGGCCGGCAGCATGATCCGGAACGCCTGCGGCAGCAGGATCATCCGGGTGGTCTGGAACGACGTCAACCCGATCGCGGCGGCCGACTCGCGCTGCCCCGACGGCAGACCCTCCATCCCGGAGCGCAGGATCTCGGCGATCACCACACCGTTGTAGATGGTCAGACCCAGCACCAGGTACGGCAGCATCTCGTGGCCGAACGGGAGGACGATCTCCAGGCCGAGATCCGGCAGGCCCCGGGCGACGAAGAAGATGGTGATCACCACCGGCAGGCCGCGGAACACCTCGACGCAGAACCGGGTCACCAGGTTCAGCAGCCAGCTCAGCGCCCGCAGCGCCAGCGCGAACGAGGTGGCGAGCCCGGTGAACCGGCGGCGAAGCAACGCCTTCAGTTGGATCCGCAGCACCGCCAGCGCGGTGCCGAACAGCAACGACAGCACGATCGCCAGGCCGGCGGCGGTCAGCGTGGCGGTGACCCCCTCGCCGAGCAGTGTCCAGACCTGACCGAACACCTCGTTGCCGGGGTCGATCAGCGGACCCCACTTCTCCATGGTGAACTGCTCGCGTTCGGCCAGCGGCCGGTAGACCAGGAAGTAGCCGGCGATGACGGCGGCGACAGCCGACAGCACGCTGACGATCAGTGTGACCCGCCTGGCCCGTGGTCCGGGGGCGTCGTACAGCACGCTCTGCTGCTGGCTCATGGCGTGGTTCCTCCGGTGACGGCTGCGGCGCTCGCGGGGGACGGGATGGTCATCTGGCCACCGCCCGGCGGGCCTCGACCCGGTCGAGCAGCAGCCCGAGCGGCACGGTCATGATCAGGAAGCCGATCGAGATGCCGACGAAGACCGGGATGATCGGCTCGCCGAGGGCGCTGGTCAGGTTCTGCGCCGAGTTGGACAGGTCACCGACCACCCCGAAGAAGCCGGCCAGCGCCGAATTCTTGATCATGGCGATGATGACGCTGCCCAGCGGGACGATCGCGGCCTTCCAAGCCTGGGGGAGCACCACGTACCGCAGATTCTGGGTGAAGGTCAGACCGATCGCCCGGGCGGCCTCCGCCTGGCCGGGCGGCACCGCGTTGATCCCGCTGCGGATCGCCTCACAGACGAACGCGCCGGTGTAGACGCTCAGCGCGATGATCGCGAACCGGAAGTACGGCAGGTCGATGCCGAGCCGGCTGAACACGGTGCTCAGCCCGGGGATCCGCAGGAAGTCGGCGTTCGACCCGAGCGCCGGCAACCCGAAGGCCGAGAAGAACATCACGACGGTCAGCGGCACGTTGCGCAGCACCGTCACGTACGCCCCGCCGAGCCAGCGCAGCGGCGGCACCGGTGAGATCCGCAGGATCGCGACGAACGTGCCGATCAGCAGGGCGCCGGTCGCGGACAGCACGCACAGCTGCAGGGTGAGCCAGAAACCTCCGACGAACACGTCGAAGTACTCGACAAGCACTCTCACACGAAAGACCCTTCTGCGAACCGTCCGCCTGGGCGACCGGCCGGCCCGGAGCTGACGCCGCCGGGCCGGCCGGGATCGATCAGGTGCGACCGTCGACGGTCAGTAGCGGTCGACCGCCGGACCGGTCGGGGTGTTGTCGTCGAACTCGCCAGCGGTGGACTCCCACGCTGCGGCGTACGAGCCGTCCTCGTAGATCTTCTCCAGGGTGTCGTTGATGAAGTCGCGGAAGGCGTCGTCGCCCTTCTTCACCCCGATGCCGTACGGCTCGTCGGTGAACTGCTCACCGGCCAGCTTGAACTCGCCCTCATTGTCGGCGATGAAGCCGAGCAGGATCACGTTGTCCGTGGTGACCGCGTCGACCTGACCGCCGCGCAGCGCGTCCACGCACTTCTCGTAGATGTCGAAGAGCACCAGCTGCTCGCCGTCGTCGGCCAGGTACTCCTTGATGTTCTCCGCCGGCGTCGAACCCTGCGCCGAGCAGACCTTCTTGTCCCCGGCCTCGAACGACTCCGGCCCGGTGATCGAGTCGTCGTCGGCGCGGACCATGATGTGCTGGCCGGCGACGTAGTACGGGCCGGCGAAGTCGATCCGCTCCTTGCGGGCGTCGTTGATCGTGTAGGTGGCCACCACGATGTCGACCCGGTCCTGCTCCAGCAGCTCCTCGCGGACTGCGGAGCGCGCCTCGACGTACTCGATGTCGTCGGCGGCGATGCCCAGCTCGGCCGCGATCAGCTTGGCGATCTCGACGTCGAAGCCGGCCGGCTCGCCGTCGAGGCCCTGCTTACCGAAGCCGGGCTGGTCGAACTTGGTGCCGACGGTCATCGTGCCGGCCTCGCTCAGCTCGGCCATCGTGGTGCCGGCCTCGAAGCTCGGCGTCGCCACGTCGGGGTTCTCACTGCCGGAGCCGTCCCCGCCGCTGTCGCCACAGGCCGCCATGGACACCGCCAACGCGGCCGATGCGGCTACCGCCGCCATGCGTGAGATACGCATTGCTCAGTGTTCTCCTTCAGGATGGGAAGCCCGCCGGGTCGTGGCCGGCTCCACGGTGGATGAAACTCGTCTCCGAGCGGGATGTTCAGTGGGTCGGGATATCAGTCAGTGGGTGAGGATCTTCGACAGGAAGTCCTTCGCCCGGTCGCTGCGCGGGTTGGTGAAGAACTCGGTCGGCGGGGCGTCCTCGACCAGCTGCCCGTCGGCCATGAAGATGACTCGGTTCGCGGCGTGCCGGGCGAAGCCCATCTCGTGGGTGACGACGACCATCGTCATCCCCTCGGCGGCCAGCGAGGTCATCACGTCCAGCACCTCGCCGACCATTTCCGGGTCGAGCGCGCTGGTCGGCTCGTCGAACAGCATCGCCTTGGGCTGCATCGCCAACGCCCGGGCGATCGCCGCCCGCTGCTGCTGCCCGCCGGAGAGCTGGGCGGGGAACTTGTCCGCCTGGTTGGCGATGCCGACCCGGTCGAGCAGCTGCAGCGCCCGTTCCCGGACCACCGACGCCTTCTCCCGGCGTACCTTCACCGGGCCGAGCGTCACGTTGTCCAGGATCGTCCGGTGCGCGAACAGGTTGAACGACTGGAACACCATGCCGACCTCGCTGCGCAGCCGGGCCAGGGCCCGGCCCTCCGCCGGCAGCGGCTGGCCGTCGAACAGGATGGTCCCGGAGCTGATCGGCTCCAGGCGGTTGATCGCGCGGCACAGTGTGGACTTGCCGGAGCCGGACGGCCCGATCACCACCACCACTTCACCACGGTCGACTGAGAGGTCGACGTCGTCGAGTACGTGCAGCGGACCGAACCACTTGTTGACCCCGCTGAGCACGATCAGCGGCTCACTGGCTGTCACTGTCATGCACCGTCCCTGTCCATGCACCGACCTTGTCGTGACGATCGGTCGAGGTCACCTCACGTCCGTCCCGCCACTTTAGGCGGGGCGATGTGTCGGAAGGCAACTCGAATGGTCACGGAGCGGTAACACACCCCACGTGCTGTCGGCTGTCCGGGCAACATGATCGTATGGCGATTGCACCGTTCTGCACCACACTGTGGAACTGGTCCGTCGACGGACCGCTCGCCCCGGGCCAGATCCGAGCCACCCTCGCGGCCATCATCGGCCGTCCGGTGGTAACGCTCGGTGGTGTACCCGCGGAGCGGTTCCCGGACGGCGTGGTGCTCTGCGACGTCTGGCACGGGACCGGGGACTTCCCGGTGAACATCGACTGCTACGCCGCGCCGGTCGATCCGCCCGAGCACCGGGTGCTCGCCGCGTTCGCCCGCCGGACCGGACGTCGCTGCGTACTCGCCGACGACACGCTTGACGCGACCCGCCACCTGCTGGTGTCCCCGGACGGCACGGTCCGCCCGGTGCACCTGGACATCGAACCGACCAGCGTCGGGGACCGCCGCACCAACCTGCGGCTGTGCAGCCTGACCGACCCCGGCTGCCGCGCCGGGCTGTTCTGCGGCGGCTCGCGGTGGGGGCCCGACTCGGTGGCCCCGACACTCGCCGCGTGATCCCGGCGGCGGGCGGCCGGCTACGCTGTCTGTTGTCATGACTACCAGCGCAGCAGACGCCCGCCACTCGCGTACCTATCAGGTGCGCACCTACGGCTGCCAGATGAACGTGCACGACTCCGAACGGATCTCCGGCCTGCTGGAATCGGCCGGCTACGTCCGGGCGGGGGAGTCCGACGATCCGGACGTCGTCGTCTTCAACACCTGCGCGGTGCGGGAGAACGCCGACAACCGGCTGTACGGCAACCTCGGTCATCTGCGACCGGTCAAGGAGAAACGGCCGCAGATGCAGATCGCGGTCGGCGGCTGCCTCGCCCAGAAGGACCGGGGCGAAATCGTCCGCCGGGCCCCCTGGGTCGACGTCGTCTTCGGCACGCACAACATCGGCGCGCTGCCGACCCTGCTGGACCGGGCCCGGCACAACTCCGCCGCCGAGGTGGAGATCCTCGAATCGCTGGAGGTCTTCCCCTCCACCCTGCCGACCCGACGGGAGTCGACCTACGCCGGCTGGGTGTCGATCTCCGTCGGCTGCAACAACACCTGCACCTTCTGCATCGTGCCGTCGCTGCGTGGCCGGGAGAAGGACCGCCGGCCCGGCGACGTCCTCGCCGAGGTGCGGGCCCTGGTCGACGAGGGCGTGCTGGAGGTGACCCTGCTCGGCCAGAACGTCAACTCCTACGGTGTCGAGTTCGGTGACCGGTTCGCGTTCGGCAAACTGTTGCGCGCCTGCGGCGGGATCGACGGGCTGGAACGGGTCCGGTTCACCAGCCCGCACCCGAAGGACTTCACCGACGACGTGATCGCCGCGATGGCCGAGACCGACAACGTCTGCCACTCGCTGCACATGCCGCTGCAGTCCGGTTCGGACGCCGTGCTGCGGGCGATGCGCCGCTCCTACCGCGCCGACCGCTACCTCGGCATCATAGATAAGGTACGGGCGGCGATGCCCGACGCGGCGATCACCACCGACATCATCGTCGGCTTCCCCGGTGAGACCGACGCCGACTTCGAACGCACCCTAGACGTGGTACGGGCCGCCCGGTTCTCCTCGGCGTTCACCTTCCAGTACTCGAAACGCCCCGGCACGCCGGCCGCCGACATGCCCGGTCAGTTGCCGAAGCCGGTGGTGCAGGAGCGCTACGACCGGCTGATCGCCTGCCTGGAGGAGATCACCTGGGCGGAGAACCGTCGGCTGCTCGGCCAGACCGTCGAGGTGCTGGTCGCGGTCGGCGAGGGCCGCAAGGACGGGCGGACCGGGCGGCTGTCCGGCCGGGCTAGGGACGGCAGGCTGGTGCACTTCGACGCCGGCCGGCTCGCCGGGCGCGTCCGCCCCGGCGACCTCGTCGAGGTGGTGGTCAGCTACGCGGCACCACACCACCTCAACGCCGACGGCGAGCCGGTCGCCCACCGCCGGACCCGGGCCGGTGACGCGTACGAGGCGGGGCAGACGCCGCGTACCGCCGGGGTGCTGCTCGGTCTGCCGACGGTGGGCGCGCCGCCACCGGCACCGCTGACCGCCTCGGCCTGCGACCGCTGATCCTGATCCGTCCCGCCGGCCGGCCTGCCCCACGCGGCTCGGGCCGGCCGCCGCACGACGGCCGGCGGCCGGCCCCAATTCGACCTACAGACCGATCTTGCCGGTGCCGGCGCCGTTGGTGACGACGGATTTGACCTGGCTGGGTGTGGTCAGTGTGTAGCCGTAGGGGATGGCGGCGACGCTGCCGCCGGTCTGTCCGTTGCCGGAGTTGACGAAGTGGTTGTTGCGGGCGACGAGGCTGCCGGGTCCGGAGGAGCCTTCGCCGAGGTGGTAGGGGTCGTCG
>Ga0207774_100038_pt1 | contig 145035 bp, 129 predicted proteins | sample TtaePargueraPR_13_FD_187754 | JGI IMG/M metagenome (GOLD analysis project Ga0207774, IMG submission 187754) | Aerobic enrichment media microbial communities from Bioluminiscent Bay, La Parguera, Puerto Rico - Tt and M2 (2) (SPAdes) | ecosystem: Environmental > Aquatic > Marine > Unclassified ... | reverse complement strand
CCCCCGCCGCCACAAGGCCTTCGGCCGCCATCCGGCCGATACCCGTCGCACCGCCGGTCACCAGGGCGGTCTTGCCCGACAGGCCGAACAGATTTTCAGGCGTCATGCGTCGTCCCCGGAAAACTGTTTCCGCAATGTCAGTTTGGAGACCTTGCCGGTTGCCGTCAGCGGCAGCGAGTCCACATAGACCACGTCATCGGGCAGCTGCCATTTGGCGACACGTTCCGCCAGCAGGCACAGGAGCTCCTCCTTTTCCGGTTTCTGATCTTCCCTCGCCTGCACGATCAGCAGCGGCCGTTCGTCCCATTTGGGATCGGGCACGGCGATCACCGCGCAACTGGCGACGCCGGGATGGGACATGACGATGTTTTCCAGGTCCAGCGAACTGATCCATTCGCCGCCGGATTTGATCAGGTCCTTGGACCGGTCGGTGATCATCAGGAAGCCGTCCGGGTCGATCACCGCGATGTCGCCCGTGCAGAACCAGCCTTCCTTGTCGAAGACCGGTTTCGAGGCTTCCGGGTCGTTGTAATAGCCGGAAGTGACCGTGTTGCCGCGGACATAAAGATGACCTGGCGTCTTGCCGTCATGGGGAAGCGGGTTGCCCGCGTCGTCAACGATCTTCATGTCGACGCCGAAGACCCTTCGGCCCTGCGACTGCTTGCGATCGATTCGCTGTTCGACCGGCAACCCGTCCATGTGCGGCGGCAGATTGCACTGAGTGCCAACCGGGCTCATCTCGGTCATACCCCAGGCATGGCAGACATTGACGCCGCGCTGCTCGAAATCCGCGATCATCGAACGCGGTGCCGCGGATCCGCCGATGACGACGTCGCCGAAGCCCTCGGGCAGCCGGCCGCGCTGGTTGATCTCGTTCATCAGACCGAACCAGACCGTCGGCACGCCCCAGGCGGAATAGACCTTTTCCACGTCCATCAGGTCGAACAGGCTCTTGCCGTCCAGCTTGCCGCCCGGGAAAATCAGATGCGTGCCCGACAGCGGCGCGGCATAGGGCAAGCCCCAGGCGTTGACATGAAAGAGCGGCACGACCGGCAGGATGCGCGATCCTTCGCACAGGGTCTTGGGGAGAGCGATGCAAAGGCTGTAGGCATGCAGCACCGTCGAGCGGTGGGAATAGAGCGTGCCCTTGGGATTGCCGGTGGTGCCGGAGGTGTAGCAAAGGCCCGCTGCCTGGTCCTCCAGAAAATCCGGCCAGTCGATCTCCCCCGGCTGACCGTCCAGGATGTCTTCGTAACACAGTACGTTTTCCAGCGCCGTTTCCGGCATATGGGCCCGATCCGTCATGACGACGACGCGCAAACCTTGCGGAAAATGCGGCCTGAGCTTCTCGATAATCGGCACGAAAGTGACGTCGGCAAAGAGAAGCCGGTCCTCGGCGTGATTGACGATATAGACCATCTGCTCCGGGGACAGGCGCGGGTTGATCGTGTGGCAGATGGCGCCGATGCCGGAAATTGCATAGTAGAGCTCGAAATGCCGGTAGCCGTTCCAGGCGAGCGTCGCGATCCTGTCGCCCTCCGCAACACCGAGCCGCTTCAGGCCATGGGCCAGTTGTGCAACGCGCTTGGCCGTTTCCCGGTAGGTTGTGTGGTGGATATCGCCTTCCGTGCGGACAGAGACGATTTCGCCAGATGGGTACTTTTCCGCTGCGAATGTGATCAGGTCCGCGATTTTCAGCGGACGGTTCATCATCATTCCCTTCATGTGTTTCCTCCCGGACACGGCTGCTTTTGCAGTCCTTTAAAGGGTGATTTGCGAACCGTAGCGCGGTGCCGGAGATGTGGAAAGGGCCATTTGCCCGAAACTCTTTGACAGCGCGAAGGACTTGCGCCAAACCCAGCCGGAACCGATCCGGCTTCGAATGAACGATTGAGACCCTTGATGACCCAGAAACTGGTCATTGCCGTGTGCACGGCGCAGCGGCCGAAAATGCTTCAGGCATGCCTGGAAAGCCTCGACAACCTGATCGAACCGGAAAACGCCGAACTGTCGATCGTGGTCGTCGAAAACGATCCGGCGCCGCATTTCACCGGCCAGGCCGCTGAGGACATGAAGGCGCGGCTTTCCGTTCCGGTGTTTTTTTATCACGAGGCCCGCAAGGGCATTCCCTTCGCCCGCAACAAGGCCCTGGAAGCCGCGCTGGAGCACGATCCGGACTGGGTCGCGCTGATCGACGACGACGAGCGCGCCGAGCCGGACTGGATCGACAAGCTCCTGAGCGCCTGCCGGGAACACCATGCGGAAGTCGCCAACGGGCCCGTGCGCCGGATCTACGAGAAGCCGGCGCCGCACTGGTGGAAATCGCAGCTTCTCAAACCCCGGCCGACGGGCACCGTGATCACCGAAGCGCCGACCAACAACATCCTGATGAGCGCGCGGATCCTGCGAAAAGACGGGCTCGGCCTGCGTTTCGACGAGCGGCTGACCTTCGGTAGTGAGGACATCGACTTCTTCCGCCGGACCCACGCCGCCGGCGCCAAGATGATCTGGGTGGACGACGCCTTCGTGGAGGAGGACATCCCGGCCTCGCGGGTCGCCACCGGCCGGCTGCTCAGCCGCATGCACATGGCGGCGACGTCCGGATCCTACAACATCGTGCTGCGCGAAGGCCGGACGAAAGCCCTGATGCATTTCATCCCGAAAAGCACGCGGCGCATGGTCTTCGGCGCTCTGGCGACGGCGATGGGCTTCGTGCTCAAGCCCTTTGCAAAGAAACGCGGCGAAAAGCTCTACTACTACGGCCTGATCCGGCTGATGAAGGGCTCCGGCAACCTGCGCGGCCTGTTCGGTCGGGCGCATAACTATTACGACGTGATCGATGGCCAGTGACGCGCCCACCGCGCTCAAGAAGCTCGCGCATATCCACCTGGGCGTCGACGGCGGCGCGGAGCGGTTCTTCGTGCGCCTGTCAGGTGCGCTGGCGCGCCGGGGTGTCGACCAGATCGCCTTCATCCGCCCGGGCCGGCCCTGGCGGGACGAGCTGGCGAGACATTGCGACGTGCGCGAAATCCGTTTCAGTAGGTCCCATATCAAGCGGCATCTCATCCGCTGGAAGATCGCCGGAGAGATCCGCGGCTTCGGCGCGACAGCAACGCTCGGCTGGATGAGCCCGGCCAGCAAATGGATGCCAAGGCCGGGGGCGGATATGAGGACCTTCCTGCGCCTGGGCGACTTTCCGGACGGGTTCCACACCTACGGCAATGTCGAGCGGCTGATCGGCAACACGCCGGAGATCATCCGCCAGGCGATCAAGATGGGCTGGCCAGCCGGCAAGGCCCATATGATCAGCAATTTCGTCGACCCTCTGCCGGAGGGCCTGAAGCCGGTCAACCGCTCGGATTACGGAACGCCCGAAGATGCGACGGTGCTGATTGCGCTTGGCCGCTTCGTCGAACGCAAGCGTTTCGACCTACTCATCCGGACCGTGGAGAAACTTCCGCAAACGGTTCACGCCTGGCTGATCGGTGACGGCGAGCTCCTGGATGAGATGAAGTCGCTTTCCGCATCCCTCGGCGTTTCGGACCGCGTGCATTTCCTCGGCTGGCAACGCGATCCGTCGCCTTTCCTGAAAGCCGCCGACATTCTGGTCTGCCCGGCCGACGACGAACCGCTCGGCAACGTCGTGCTCGAAGGCTGGAACGCGGACCTGCCGGTGGCAGCGACACGTTCCCCCGGCCCGAGCTGGCTGATCGAGGATGGCAGGACAGGGCTGCTGTCGCCTTGCGGCGATGCGGAGGCGCTTGCCGGATCGGTCATACGGATTGTCGAGAACCAGGCTTTGAAAGAAGACCTGATCTCAAACGCCCGCGCCTTTCTTCAGGAGAAATACTCCGAAGACGCGATCCTCGAAGCCTACCTCAGGCTGATCGGCGGCACCTGAGCCTGGCTATCTGACCGCCAGGGTCAGTACATCTTGTCAAAATTGTCCGATTGGACCTCGGCGGCCTCTTCCAGGGGGAGAGGTCGGAGCCCCCGGGGTCTGGCCTTTGGCCAACTCGAGGACGGGCATCGCTCCGGGTGACGGGCATGACTCTCGGCCATTTTCCGGCGTTTGAGCCCTCACCCATCTCTCTCCCAATGGAGCACCAGACTTTACATGCCTAAAATAAATAAGTAATTTCAATATCTTAAAAGAAAATCATGATTGATCGATGCTGGAGATCACAGATTTCCGCACCCATTGAAAAGACTCGACGTTACCGTCTCGATATTCTTTACACGCCGGACCCCGAAGCAGATGCGTGAATCTGATGGCCCAAGGGCAGAGGGAGCCAGGCCTTGCCAAATGCCGTGGCCCCGCAGGAGTGGCAGACAGTCATTTCGCGAGATAATAGCTCTTGCTGATGCGCTTGCGGATCGCAAACCCGTTGTCTGCCAGGTAATCGCAGAGGCTCTGGATCTTGTCCGGTCCGACCACATGCGGATGCATTTCGATGATGATCTTGGTTATGTTTTTCAGATCGCAGCTTCTGAGCAGGTCGATCTCCGCACCTTCGACATCCATCACGAGAACCGTCGGGTCGTAGCTTTCGATCACTTCGGCAATCGCGTCCGCCTGGACCCTGGTCGCGCCGCCGTGCCGGCGGTCGATCAGCGAGGACGACAGCACCCCTTCGTCGAAAAAGAACTCGACCTCGCCCGGCGCCGTCGCAAGCACCTTGCTGCGCAGGTTCGGCGTCAGGCCGTTGAGCGCATAGTTCTTTTCGATCACGGGCTTCATGGCCGGATTGGGTTCGTAGGACAGGATGTTGTCCGCACCGCAGATCCGCGCGCAGGCGATGCCGATGAAGCCGATCCCCGCGCCGACTTCCAGAACCCGGTCGCCTGGTTTCAACGCCTCGCGCACAAGCAGGAATTCCTGGTGTTCGTATCGCTTCTGATAAAGCTGCTTGCGAATACCCTTCGGAACGTCCTGCAGATCGGCAGTCAGCCGAATGCCATTGAGCGCGATGGTCTTGGGCGCGAGTTTCCGCCTGATCTTATACGCGATCCGGCGTCCGAAATTTTCAAGCATGTGGGTCGGTACCTGTTTCAGGGGATTCTGACGCCTATTCTACATTCGTGGCATTGCAAGACCGCCAGCGCCTGAGGGCGTCGCTTTCACGCATCAGGCCACAGTCGATAAGCGATTGGATGCCGGAAAACAAGACACTGCCAGAATAGCGTAATCCCTCGGTGAGCAATCTGCCCAGCTGGGCATTGTAGTCGATATAATGGCCGGCATTGTCGGTGTGCTGCCTGCGTTCGAGCGCTTCCGACACCTTGCTCTCGAAATCGTGGAGATACTTGAAATGCAAGAGTACGCCCCAGTCGGGTGCGACGGCGATCTCCTTGTCGATGCCGTGGACTCCGCCGGAGAACTTGTAGCCGCGGTCCCATCTGATCAGCGGGATCTTGCTCTGCACCGCGGCGGGACTGGGCAGGGCGTTCTTGATCGGCTTGAAGAGCAGATGATCCAGCTTCCGACCCACACCCCTCTCGGGCGCCCGGGCGCGCAGCGAGAAAACCGTCGAGAGCAGCAGCCTGTCGAGAACGTTCTTCGGTCTCTTGGCTGCCTGGTGAAACAGCCGCTCGCGGGTGCCGCCGAAGACGTGCCGGGCCGGTGTCCTGTAGCGCTTGGCGTGGCTGCCCTTCAGCGGATTGTAGCGGTAGCCCTCGCCGTCGAACCAGGGACAACAATCCAGGAAACTGTCGCCAGACCTGTAGGAGAGATCCTTCAGCGGGCCTTCCGGATACATGTCCACCATCGGTGTGAAGAGCGCCCTGTAGCCGCCCTCGTCCAGGTAGCGTGTCAACGCATCGATCGAGAGCTCCTGCCAGCCCGGATAGACCAGAAGCTCGTCGACATCCGGAAAGACAACCCAGCGGTCCTGCAGATACCGCTCGCAGATCAGTTGCCGCCAATCGGACTTGTAGTCCTTGTAGGGCTTTTCCGTCGGAATGACACTGACGTCGAACTGATCCTTCAGAAACGCGCCCGTTCCATCGTTGGAATTGTTGTCAACGATGATGAAATGGCGGATGCCGAGGGCACGGTAATGCTCGAGAAAATACGGGAACCGGAGCGCTTCGTTATAGGCCAGGATCACGGCGACAATGCCGTCGGCCGGAATAGTCAAACCATGCGCCACTTCCGTTCCGAACACTTCCTTCAACCTATCGCTGATCGCTTCCATAGTTAGACCGCCTTGGTTTCAGGAGTTGGGATAAAAGGTGTTCTTCGACGCGGGCGTATCGAAATCGAAGCCGAACCGGTCGATATCAGCGGCATACCAGTCGGCCACTACCTGGATCGTTTCAGGGGTATAGATGTCCCGGTAATCCGCACCCGATGCCTTGCTAATATTGCGCCTCTCCAGCTCACCACCCAGACCGAGATAGGCTTGCATTTCCCCGCTGAGGTTTTCCTGGCGAAGGATGTCAGCGGCAATCTCGTTCCGTTCATCGACCACATAATCTTCCTGCGGGTACCAGCCGGCAACCGCCCTATGCCAGAAATAGGGTTCTTCGCCCCATTTGTGGCGCTCTTCAAGAAAGGCCTCGAACTCGGTTTTCGATAATTTTGGGGCGTTGCCTTCAAAGTTCCGTGTTTGAAGGGCGAATTTGAAGCGGGAAACCGTGCGCGACCACGGATTGCGCACGATCGCGAACGCCATGGTTCCTTTGCGGACCGACAGGTCGACATCTCGCAATCTGGCATGCTCGTAGCCCGGATTACGGCCTGTTGCGTTCATGTGGGCCTTCAGCCCGTCCGCATAGGCCCGGCTCTTGAGACGGCGACGATTGGCAATGACCAGCTGATCCTGAAGCTGCGGTGCCTCGCGGATTGCCATGCCACCATTCTTGGGAATGTGAATGAAGAGAGGCTTCTTGGGAGCAAGGCCCAGCCGCGCTGGTGCGAACTTCAAGAAATTCCTGATCTGATAGTCGTCCATGTCATCCAGTCTGCGTCCGCCGCCGGCTCGGGTTGCCTTATCCAAAACGGAAAGATCTGTCCAATCCTCCCGTGGGTAGCCTAGGGTTGGCCAGTAGAGAGGCGAAGCACACCGTGGTCGCAGGGAGACCAGATAAACGTCGGCCTCATATGTCCCGTGCTGCCCTCACCTGTGGGAGCGCAAGAACAAGTAGCGCTTGCCCTGTCGTTCCTCGAGGCCAAGACCCTGGCCGACGATGTGCGGATGCATCTCGATGACGACCTTGTCGACACCCGACAGGTCACAGGATCGCAGCAACTCGATTTCGGCCCCTTCGACATCCATGACGATCGCGCTCGGCCGGTACTCCTTGATCACCGCGTCGATAGCATCCGCTTCGATCACGGTTTTACCTCCGTGTTTTCTGTCGATCAGTGAGGAGGACAGTACGTTGTCGGAAAAGAAGAATTCCACGTAGCCCGCTTTGCTTGCCAAGACCGTTTTCCTGAGCGTCGGCTGGACTCTGTTGAGCTTATAGTTCTTCTCGATGACCTGTTTCATCGCTGGGTTCGGTTCGTAGGAGATCACTCTGTCCGATCCGCATATCCGGGCGCAGGCAATGCTGATGAAACCGATACCGGCCCCGATCTCAAGAACTCGGTCATCGACTCGGATCGCCTTGCGGACCAGCGTCAACTCACCCTTTTCATAATCGTTTTTGTAGAGCTGCTTGCGGATGTCGGCCGGAATGTCGTCGAGGCTCGCCGACACTCGGATGCTGCTCACGACTACCGTCTCTGGCTCAATTTTCCGCCTGATCTTGTAGAGGATCTTGTTGATAGTGCCGTTCAGCATTCAATGTCAGTCTGTTGGATCTAGTTGTTGTTATCTTGCCAGCCGTATTTCGTGCAGCGCCTGAACCTTTTGGCCCTGTCGGGTGATACGGAACTACGAAACTTAAAACAAGCTGTATCCCAAGACACTCCCCCGCCGGCAGCATCATAACCCTCTCGCCTAAACCGGCGTTGGGCGCTCTCGCGACCCAGTGGGCGTTCATTGGCGCTTTTCTGACGCCCGGCTAAACTTACTCAAAATAATATCTACTACTAATTTAGTCCTGCGCCGCAGATGGGGCAATGCTTGAACGGCCCATATCTCGTGTGATCGACATAAGCCCCGCAAAACAGGGCCTCTTCATCCCTGGAACGGGCCTGAAGGTGATGTCTCCGGAGGAAGGCCTGTCGGATTTGCCCGACGCCACGACAATCTGGGTGATGAACCCGAATTATCTCGAAGAAATCCGGGCAATGTCCGGGCCGGGTTTCAAATACAGGGTTGTGAGCAATGACTGATTTTCGCGACGAAGTAAAAGCGCGCCTGCTGCGCGCGGCCGGCAATGCGGAACTGAAGTCAAAGGCCGGCGGCTTCATGGCGGCTTCGATCGAAGCTCAGTATTCCTACAATTTTTTCTGGCTCGGCCGCCCGATCATCCAGTACCCGCAGGATATGGTCGCCTTTCAGGAAGTGGTCTGGGACGTGAAACCCGATCTCATCATCGAGACCGGCATTGCCCATGGCGGTTCGCTGATCCTCAGTGCATCGCTCCTGGCAATGCTGGACTATTGCGACGCGGCCGACTCCGGCGGGGTGATCGATCCGAAAAATCCGAAGCGGCGCGTCCTTGGCGTGGATATCGATATCCGGGCGCATAACCGGGCGGCCATCGAAGCACATCCGATGGCGTCCAGGATCGACATGATCCAGGGGTCTTCGATCGATCCGGAGATCGTTGCCCGGGTTCACGCAGCCGCAAAGGGCTCCGAACGTGTTCTCCTGTGCCTCGACAGCAATCACACCCATGACCACGTGCTCGCCGAGCTCAATGCCTATGCTTCGCTGGTTACCCGGGGCAGCTATTGCGTCGTGTTCGACACCATCATTGAGGATTTGCCTGCGGAAATGTATCCGGACCGGCCCTGGGGCCCCGGGAACAACGCTAAATCGGCCGTCCATGAATTCCTGAAGTCCGATGCGCGGTTCGAAACGGACAAAAGCATCGACCGGAAGCTGATGATCTCCGTCGCTCCGGACGGCTGGCTCAAACGGGTGAAATAGGCTGAAGCCGTATCAGCGTCGCAGGTCGATCTGGTGGTGCCGGATGCCGATCTGCCAGGACTTGCCGTTCATCGGCTCGCCGTCCAGATTGAACTGCACGGTTTCCTGGGTCTCGATGGCGATCTTGCGGGATTTCCGTTGAATGACGGTGCTGCTCAGGCCTTCCGTGCCGCTGTCCAGGAGCATGTTCAGAAGGTCGATCACCTTGCCCGAGGTCGGGAAGGGCAGGATCGTCAGGTCGAGGAAACCGTCGTCGAGCTTGGCCCGCGGGCAAAGGGGAATGCCGCCGCCGGCACGCTGGCCGTTGCCGATGGCGAGCGCCAAGAAGGCGCCTTCCCAGGTGAAGTCCTCCGCCTCGATGCGGCCTTCGCAGGCCGCCAGCTCGGAGAACCGCTGCAGGCCGGTGAACAGATAGGCCGCGCCGCCCAGGATACGCTTGAGGTTCGGGTCGGTCTGGGCCGTCACCTGCGTGCCGAAGCCGCCCGTCGCCATATTGACGAACACGCAGCCGTTCACCTCGCCGAGATCCGTCGGCTTGGCGCTGGCGCGCGCGGCAAAGCGCAGGCAGGACGGAATGTCGGCGGGGTCCAGGCGGATCTGGTTGGCGAAGTCGTTCGCCGTGCCGAGCGGCAGCACCGCGAAGGCGAAAGGCGGCTTTCCGCCCTCGGGCAATTCGTGCAGCACCGCGTCCACCACCTCGTTCAAGGTGCCGTCTCCACCGCCGCTCACCAGCGTATCGATCTTTTTGCTCTCATGATCGCGCAGGGCTTCCTGGGTGAGGCGCGCCACATCTCCGGCTTCGTAAGTAACCCGGACCGAGACCTCATGGCCCATGGAGCGCACGGCCTCCACGGCCTGGCGCACATCGTTTCGGCCGGCGGACTTGCCGTTGAGGATCAGGCGCAAATGCTGCTTGTCCACATGCTTCTCCTTATCCGGGCAACATGGTTTCGCGGTTCGTCCGCGCGGTCCTCGCCTCTTCCATCAGCCATTGGCGAAACGCCGTCACCACGGGCCGCATGGTCCGGCCTTCCGGATAGACGAAGTAATAGGCCGTCTGCTCGCCCAGCGACAGGTCGAACAGGCGCACCAGGCGTCCCGAGGCGAGCTCCGCTTCCACGAAAAACCTTGGAATGAGCGCCGCGCCCGCGTGATGGATCGCCGCTTCGGAGATCATGACAAACTGCTCAAAACGCGCACCCTGGAAAGCCGTATCCGTTTCCACCCCCGCCAGCTCGAACCACTGCCGCCAGGCGAGCGGCCGTGTCGCCAGCTGCAGGCGCGGAACGCGTGCCAGATCGAACGGCGTGCGGATCTCGTGCCTGTCCCGGAAAGCGCGGGAGGATACTGGAATAACTTCCTCGTCGAACAATCGTTCCGCAATGGCCCCGGCCCAGACCGGATCGCCGTGATGGATGGCGCCGTCGAACGGCTCTTCCTCGAAATCGAATGGCTGCAGGCGGACGCTGAGATTAAGCCCGGCATCCGGGTAGCGGCGGATGAATTCGGAGAGCCGCGGCGCCAGCCAGCGGGTGCCGAAGGTCGGCAGCACGGCCAGGTTCAGCACGTCGGCGCTGCCCGCATAGGACATCACCTGGCGGGTTGCGGCGGTCATCTGTTCCAGGGCGCCGCGGATATCGTGCAGATAGATCCGCCCGGCATCCGTCAGGACGATGCGCTGGCGTATGCGGCGGAACAGCTCGACACCGAGCCGGTCTTCGAGCTGGCGCACCTGCTTGGAAATCGCGCCTTGGGTCAGGTGCAGTTCCTCGGCCGCCCGCGTGAAGCTCAGATGCCGGGCGGCGCATTCGAAAGCGATCAGGGCATCCGCCGGCGGAACAAAGGCGCGTCGCATGGGGTGAAAGGCTCAGTTCATTCCAAATCGTCATGAATGATGGAGCAGGTTTCGCTTTTCCGCAAATGCTTTTGCAGCAAAACTAGAGAAAACAGAATGACCCTGGCCAAAGACGGCCGCAATTCATGGCCTGAAACGGCGGGCCCGGGAGACACATCATGAACGCACCGGCACACATCAAGTCCTCGCCTTCCGGCGGCGGCACCTTCGACTGGCAGGATCCGTTCCGCCTGCGCGCGCAATTGAGCGAAGACGAGCAGCTCATCCAGGATACCGCGCATGCCTATGCGCAGGAAAAGCTGCTGCCGCGCGTGATCGAGGCTTACCGGGAAGAAAAGACCGACCGGGCAATCTTCAACGAAATGGGCGAACTCGGCCTCTTGGGCGTCACCCTGCCCGAAGACTATGGCTGCGCGGGGGCGTCTTACGTGGCCTATGGCGTCGTCGCCCGGGAAGTGGAGCGCGTCGATTCAGGCTACCGGTCCATGATGAGCGTGCAGTCCTCGCTGGTCATGTATCCGATCTATGCCTACGGCACGGAAGAGCAGCGGCAGAAATACCTGCCGAAGCTCGCCAGCGGCGAATTCGTCGGCTGTTTCGGCCTGACGGAGCCGGACGCGGGTTCCGACCCGGCCGGCATGCGTACCCGTGCCGAGAAGATCGACGGCGGCTACAGGCTGAAAGGCTCGAAGATGTGGATCTCCAACGCGCCGATCGCCGACGTCTTCGTGGTCTGGGCGAAATCGGAGGCCCATGACGGCGCCATCCGCGGCTTCGTGCTCGACAAGGGCATGAAGGGCCTGAGCGCACCGAAGGTCGGCGGCAAGCTTTCCCTGCGCGCGTCGATCACCGGCGAAATCGTCATGGACGGCGTGGAGGTGGGCGAAGACGCCCTGCTGCCCAACGTCTCCGGCCTGAAAGGCCCGTTCGGCTGCCTCAACCGGGCGCGTTACGGCATCGCCTGGGGCTCCCTCGGGGCCGCGGAAGACTGCTGGATGCGGGCACGGCAATACGGTCTCGACCGCGAACAGTTCGGCCGTCCGCTGGCGCAGACCCAGCTCTTCCAGAAAAAGCTCGCCGACATGCAGACCGAAATCACGCTCGGCCTGCAGGCCGCGCTCCGGGTCGGTCAGCTCTTCGACGCCGGTCAGGCGTCTCCGGAAATGATCTCGCTGATCAAGCGCAACAACTGCGGCAAGGCGCTCGACATCGCCCGCCAGGCCCGCGACATGCACGGCGGCAACGGCATCCAGGAGGAATACCACGTGATGCGCCACGCCCAGAACCTGGAAACGGTCAACACCTATGAGGGTACGCACGACATCCATGCGCTGATCCTCGGCCGTGCCCAGACCGGCCTGCAGGCGTTCTTCTGATCTGACGCTGGGCGGGCGGCGGGGCCCACCCACCGCCTCAGCTCCGACCCTCATAATTCGGGAAGCTTCCATGGCGGAACTCATCGCGGATGTCGTCATCATTGGCGGGGCCGTCATGGGCTCCTCGCTCGCCTGCCATCTTGCCGGGCGGGACGATTTCGGCGGGCGCGTCGTCGTCGTCGAAGCGGATCCGGCCTACGAGATCTGCGCCTCCGCCCGGTCGGCGGCGTCCATCCGCCAGCAGTTTTCCAGTGCGATCAATATCGAGATCTCGCTCTACGGCATCCGTTTCCTGCGCGAAATCGGCGCAACGCTCCAGGTGAACGGCGACCGGCCGGCGATCGACCTGCACGAGGGCGGCTACTTGTTCCTGGCGACGCCCGACAAGCTCGGGATCCTTGAGGAAAACCACCGCCTGCAACAGGAGCTCGGCGCCGATATCGGCTTTTTCGATCCGACAGGGCTCAAGCGGAAATTCCCGTGGCTGGAGGTGTCCGATCTCGCCGCCGGCTGCCACGGACTGACCGGGGAAGGCTGGTTCGACGGCTACGGCCTGATGCAGGCCTTCCGGAAGAAGGCACGCTCCCTCGGTGTCGATTATATTGCGGCAAAGGCCGAAATCGAAGCGGACAGAGTCGGCGGCTGGCGCGTGAAGCTCTCCAACGGCGAGACGGTCTCAACCCCCGTCGTCGTCAATTGCGCGGGCGCCTCCGGTGGACCGGAGATCTGCAGCCAGGCGGGGCTGGAGATTCCTGTCGTGCCGCGAAAACGCTGCGTCTTCACCTTCGAGTGTCGGGAGAAACTGGATAACGTGCCGCTTCTGGTCGACCCATCGGGCACCTATGTGCGTCCGGAAGGCACAGGATATATCTGCGGCTCGGCGCCTCCGGAGACCCAGGACCCGGATTGTTCGGATTTCGAGGTCGATCACACCCTCTTCGAGGAGCATATCTGGCCGGTGCTTGCCGCCCGTGTTCCGGCCTTCGAGGCGATCAGGCCCGGAGCGGCCTGGGCCGGCAGCTACGACATGAACCTCTTCGATCACAATGCCTTTGTCGGCGCGGTCCCGGGGCTCGAAGGGTTTTATCTGGCGCTCGGATTTTCCGGCCACGGTCTGCAGCAATCGCCTGCCGTCGGCCGGGGGCTGGCGGAACTGATCGCGAAGGGAACCTACCAGACGCTCGACCTGTCGCCCCTGTCGTTCGAACGCCTCGCAGCGGACAGGCCGATTGTCGAACGAAACGTCGTCTGACCAAGGGTCAGGACCTGGATTACTCGGCGACGAGAAGCGGCGTTACCGGCCCGTCTTCCACGTTCCCGAGCTGCGAGCGGGACACCTTCGGCAAGACCTGGGGGTCGACCGGATTGACCTCCGCCTTGCGCAGCGCCTCGTTGCCGCTCTCGCAGGCTTTGGTCTGCGGCTCTGCCTTTTCGGCTTCGGCATCCTCGACGGGGCCCTCATGCGTTTCCGGTTGCAGTGCGGTATCCAGCGCGTTTACGGGTTCCACGGCACCGGTCCAGCCGATCACCTTCGACATGGACTGCGCAAGGACCGTCCTCAGACGGGCGACCCGGGTCTTGTCGGGTTCGAAGGGCGGCGATTCATGGCGCAGATAGGCGCGTTGTGCCAGAAGCAGCGTCATGACATGGATCCCGCGGTCCGGACGGCCATAGGACTGCGCTAGGAAGCCGCCCTTGGTATGCTCGTCCACTCCGACCGTGACACCCTCAAGCCCCTTGAAGGAACCGGCAAGCAGGTCGCGCAGATCCGGATCGCAGGACTTGCCATCCGAACTGCCGATGCTGACAAGCGGCAACCCCTTGTCCGTCACGCCCTTGATATTGGACCGCATGGACTGGCAGTCGACCACGACGACCTTGCGGTGCTTGCGCAGGAGCCGGTCGATCTGCTGGCGCAGCGTGCGGTGAAACGGCACGTAAAACAGCAGCGAACGCTGCTCGATCTCGGTCGGACCGGGTTCCTCGCCGTCCAGATAGATCCGCTTGCCATCGAGGGTCGTGACCGGGCACAGGGCAAGAGCCGGGTCCCGCGCGGCGCTTACCGGGGTTTTCGAATCCTTGTCCGGATCGATGACATAGCGGGAAATGGTGGAGCGCAGCAGCGTCGCGTCGAGCTCCTTGTGAAAATCGAAAACACGCTCGAGCCGCCAGGACAAATCGGTCTGCAGCCGGCCGGTTGCATTCAGGCGGTTGGACACAGCATTCGGCAATTCGGTACCGCTGTGAGGCAAGCACAAAAGGAGCGGACTTTGTCCTTCTTCAACCTGTATCATATCAAAACGCCCAACCGACGATACCGATCGGTTCCTAACTTGGAGAAATTACTTAACGGAAACAAGACACTTTCTTTTCCGTCACAAGACACCGCGATGTATGCAATAATCAATGCAAATCGATTTTTACAGGCAAATCAGGCAGATATGCGGCGGTAACCTTTTTTGCTGTTCTGCACAAACTGACGCGCCATTGTTGCGAAATTCAACGCATCAATCTTTCGATCTACACAATCTGTAATAGAATCGCCTGTGCGGAACCCGACCAGACGCCTGGTCTCTTGACGGAATTGGCCTTCCGGGCAATTTTCCGGTTGAGCCTTTCGACCGGCAGCAGCCGCCGCACCCTTCCAGCCCTGGATTTGCGCTTTCAACGAGGAACCCGCCATGTCGCTTCGCAATGGCAAAGAGTTTTTGATGATTCCCGGACCGACCAATGTCCCTGACGAAGTCCTGAGAGCCATGCACCGGCCAGCGGTCGATATCTATGAAGGCCCGCTTCTGGAAACAACCGATTTCTGCCTGAACGGTCTGAGGCGGCTGTTCCGGACGGAAGGCAAAACCTATATCTATGCGGCGAACGGCCACGGCGCCTGGGATGCCGCCCTTTGCAACACGCTGAAGCGGGAGGACAAGATCCTGGTGCTGGAATCGGGCCGGTTCGCGATCGGCTGGGGCGAAGCCGCCAAGATAACCGGCCTCGATGTCGAGGTCCTGTCCGGTCACTGGGACAGGTCGGTCGACCCCGCCCGGCTGGAGGAACGGCTGAGACAGGATACCGCGCACGAGATCGCCGCGATCCTCGTGGTGCAGGTCGATACCGCCTCCGGGGTATGGAACGATGTCGCCGCCCTGCGCAAGGCCATCGATGCCGCCGGTCATCCGGCCCTTTTCATGGTCGACACCATCGCCTCGCTCGGCTGCATGCCCTTCGAGATGGATGCCTGGGGCGTCGATGTCGCCCTGACCGGCTCGCAGAAGGGCCTGATGTGCCCTCCGGGCCTGTCCTTCGTCGCCGCGGGACCGAAGGCCGACAAGGCTCACAAGACCGCCGATCTCAGAACCAATTATACCGACTGGACCTTCCGGCAGGGACCGGAGCACTACCAGAAATACTGCGGCACGCCGCCCGAACATCTCCTGTTCGGCTTCCACAGGGCTCTGGAACTCCTGTTTTCCGAAGGCCTGGAAAAGGTCTGGCACCGGCATGCCCTTCTTGGCGAAGCCACACGGCGCGCGGTGGCCGAATGGTCCAGGGAGGGCGCTGTTCATTTCAACATCCGCGATCCGCATGCCCGCTCCAACAGCGTGACGGTGGTGCGCATCGACACAGGCGACGTGGCGGCGCTTCGAACCTTCACCAAGGAAGTCTGCGGCGTCACGATCGGCGGAACCATCGGCGACCTTTCCGGCAAGGGCATCCGGATCGCCCATATGGGTCACGTGAACGCGGTCATGCTGCTCGGCACACTGTCGGCCATCGAACTCGGCCTGACCAGGCTCGGCATTGCCCATGGCCGGGGCGGCGTCCAGGCGGCCATGGACTATCTGGCCAGCGCTATTTGAGGGAGACGCCGGGTCTGGTGGCTGGAGGTACGGAAGGTTAGGCGCTTCGCCGCGTCGAGCGCCTCCTCAACTCTCCCCCTCATCCTGAGGAAGCGCGTCAGCGCTGTCTCGAAGGATGGGCTGCATATGCAGATTCAGAAGCAAGTGGCCCATCCTTCGAGACGGGCCTATCGGCCCTCCTCAGGATGAGGTTCCAATTTCAGGATCGATTTCCGCCGTGCCGATGAACAGCCTGCCAAGACCTCGTATCTAAAGCTTCTCTTCCAGGCACTCGCAGATCGTCCGCAGCACCTTGATGCGGGCGTGGTGCTTGTTTTCGGCGGAAACCAGTGTCCAGGGCGCGTAATGGGTCGAGGTCCGGTCGATCATGTCGCCCGCCGCAATCGCATACTGATCCCATTTCAGCCGGTTGCGCCAATCGTCGTCGGTGATCTTGTGCTGCTTGTAGGCGGTGTCTTCCCGGGCCTTGAACCGGCGCAACTGCTCTTCTTCGGAAATCGCCAGCCAGAACTTGCAGACGATATAGCCGAAATTCGTCAGCTCCTGCTCGAACTCGTTGATTTCGTTATAGGCTCTCAGCCAGTCCTCATGCCCGGCGTAGCCTTCGACCCGTTCGACCAGCACCCGCTCGTACCAGGACCGGTCGAAGATGGCGAAATGCCCCTTGGCGGGAACCCGGCGCCAGAACCTCCACAGATAGGGCCGCGCCTTCTCCTCGTCCGTCGGCGCTGAAATCGGATGGACCTTGTAGATACGCGGATCGAGCGGCCGGATCACCCGCCGGATCGTTCCGCCCTTGCCGGCGGCATCATTGCCCTGGAAGACCAGAACCACGCCGGTCTTCGACAAGGCCTTGCGGTCGGACAGGTCGGAGAGTGTCTTCTGATACCTGTCGCGCAGTTTTTCGTATTCCGCCTTGCCCAGCTTTTCGGTCAGATCGATGGTGTCGACGGCGGTTTCCCGCTTCAGGCCGCCGACAACCGGCGGAGCCGAAACGGAATGCCCCTCGCCGTCCTCCAGCTTCAGCTTCATGGAACCGGCCACGGTCTGGGCGAGCGCGGCATCGCGGTATTCCGGATCCTGCGAGGGAATGACGAACCAGGGCGCGTAGCCCTTGCTGGTCTCCAGAATGATCTTCTCGCCCGCCTCGCTGGCCTTCTTGTGGTGTTTCAGCGCCGCCCATTCCGCGAGCACGTGGCGGGCCGCACGCTTCTTCTCGATACGCTTGAGCCGTTCCTTCTGCACCTCTTTCGGCAGAAAGAACCAGAACTTGAGGATCAGCACATCCTCGTTGGCGAGCATTTCCTCGAAGCGGCGGATGCGCACGAGCTCCTTTTCAAAGGTGTCCTCGTCGATCCTCTTGTGGATCCAGTCCCTGAGGACGGACTGATACCAGCTGCCGAAGACGATCGCCGTGTCGCCCTTGGCCGGCAGGTCGCGCCAGTACCGCCAGAGCGGCGGGCGCAGGCGCGCCTCGTCCATCGGCTCGCCATAGGCGTTGCAGATGAGGTGGCGCGCATCCATCCAGCCGTAAAGCCGGGCGACGGCCTCGCCCTTGCCGGCACCGTCGAGGCCGTCCACCAGGATCAGCGTGGAGAAAGGCTGCTTCTCGATCACGGGCAACTGGGCCGCCAGCAGATCCTCCCGCAATTGCGGTTCGAGTTTCTTGAAGGTCTTCTTGTCCATTTTCTGCGGCAAACGGGCCGATTCAAACATTAAAACCTCCATAAAGTGATGCGCGAGATGCAGTCTGAAGCAGCATAGCGTACGGATCTTTCAATATAATTGAAAAAGCCCCTGGCGTCAGAAACCGATTTTTCGCTATTGGAAGGACACACGCGCGCCTATATGAAGCGGTAACCGAAAAAAGGGCGGGCGTTCGACCTGTCCGGAATTTGACTGGAAACGCCTTTATTGCCCGGCCGACATCCGTGACCGAATTTATCGATCCCATTTTGAACTTCATCGCGGACAACCCTTCGCTGGCAGGCCTGATCTGCTTCCTTGCGGCGATGGGCGAGGCACTGTTCATCATCGGTCTGTTCGTGCCCACCACCGTCGTTCTGGTGGGAGCCGGAACGCTGGTCGGCCTCGGCAAGCTGGACCCGGTGCCGCTCTTCATCTGGACAACACTCGGCGCCACGGCGGGCGATGCCATATCCTACTGGGTCGGCTACGCGTTCAAGGACAAGATCAAGAGCATGTGGCCGCTCAGCAAATATTCCCACCTCATCGAGAGCGGCGAAAAATTCTTCGAGAAGCACGGCGGCAAGAGCGTCTTCATCGGCCGCTTCGTGCCCGGGGTCAAATCCGTCGTTCCGGGGATCGCCGGCATGGTGGGGATGAATTTCACCCGCTTTTCGGTCGTCAACATCACCTCCGCCTTCGCCTGGACCATCGCCCATATGGGCCCGGGCATCATTGCCGGCTCCGCCCTCGGCGCGATCGGCCAGATCAGCGGACGTCTCGCGCTCGTTCTCGGCGCTCTGCTCGTCATCATCTTCCTGACGGTGATGCTGGGACGCTGGCTGATCATCATCATCCTGCCGCTGTTTCCGAATGCCCATGCGGCCATCGTCAGCTGGTTCGCCAAACGCCCGGGCCGGATTTCGCAATGGATCGCGCATAATTTCGATCCGGCCCATCCGCGCTCCGCGGGCATGCTTGCCTCCGCCCTGCTGTTGCTGATCTCCATGCCGGCGTTTTTCTGGGTGGTCGGCGAAGTCGCCCCGGGCGAGCCGATGGTACGGGCGGACCTCGCGATCCTGAACCTGTTCGACAGCCTGCGCACACCCGCGGGCGACAAGATCATGGTCTTCCTGACCACGCTCGGCGACGGCGTCGTCGTCACGGCGGTGACGGTCGCTGTGGCCGCCTATCTCTTCCTGCGCAAGGCCTGGCGGCGGGGAACCGGCTTCGTCATCGCAATGGCCGGAACGGCCATGTTCGTGCCGCTGTTCAAGCTGCTCCTGCACCGCTCCCGGCCGATCGAGCTGTATGCCGGCGCGCATGCCTACAGTTTTCCGAGCGGCCATGCGACGCTGAACGCGGTCCTGTTCGGGATCTGCGCGGTGCTCATCGCCCACGATCTCAGCCGCTGGGCGAAGGCGAGCATCTTCACCATCACCGCGACCCTGGTGATCGCCATCGGCTTCTCGCGCGTCTATCTCGGCGCCCACTGGATGTCAGATGTGCTCGCGGGACTGTTCTTCGGAACCGCGATGGTTTCCGCGTTCGCCTTCGTCTTCGGGCCGATCCACAACGAGAAGATCGGCCGAAGAACGGTTGCCGGCATTGTCGTCCTGACACTTTGCGTCTTCGGCGGCTGGCACCTGTCGCAGACCTATGACAAGGCGCTCCTGGCCTACGAGCCGAAATCGAACAAGGAGGTCCTGACCGCCACGGGCTGGCAGGGCGAAAGCTGGCAGTTTCTGCCCGCGCGGCGGATCGAACTGAACGGGGACACCGCCGAACCGCTGGTGATCCAGTATTCCGGGGGACTGGACCGGTTCGCAGCGACCGCCGAACAGGCCGGCTGGCAGTTGCCGCCCAAATGGTCGCTGTCAACGGCCAGCGGGTTTGTCGAAGGAAAAACACCTCCCGACTCGCTGCCCATCCTGCCGCGCAGCCAGAACGGCCGTCAGCCAGCGCTTGTCCTGATCCGCAAGGACGAGACCGAAAGCGAGGGCGGACGCTGGGTGCTGCGCCTCTGGCCGAGCCGTTATGAGATCCTGAAAGGCGGAAAGCTGGAGCCGCTTTATCTGGGCAGCGTGGTGCACGAGAACATCCTGCGGCCGATGGGGGAATTTTCAGGACCCAAAACCGACCTTCACGTTCCCGATTCCGCGGATAACCCGGCGCTGCTCATGCCCGGCGCAGTGACCCGGGAGCGTCCGGACGGGACCAGGGTCGTCCTCAGTTCCGCTCCGCAGACGCCTTACGAAATCCTCAAACCCACCGTATCGGAAAACGCCCTCAGCCCCCGCTGAGCGCACCGCAAACCTGGCGTTTGCCGCCCGATTCGAAGAAGGCCCTTGATACTTCTCCAATATATTCATATATTCGAATATATCGTATTTAAGGGTCCAATATGACGGAATTCACACCTCTTCTCAGTTTCGCGGGCGGCATCCTGATCGGACTTGCAACGGTTGCGCTGATGGCCGTGCACGGCCGGATTGCCGGTGTCAACGGCATCCTGAGCGGCTTCTTGAGCAAACAGTTCAATCAGGACTGGGCCTGGCGCGCCGCCTTTCTCGGCGGCATGGTGGCCAGCCCGCTGGTGATGCTCGCGGCGACCGGCCGAATGCCGGAAATCACCGTGCCGTCTTCTCCCGCCCTTCTCCTGATCGGCGGGTTTTTGACGGGTATCGGCACGACCTACGGCTCCGGCTGCACCAGCGGCCATGGCGTGTGCGGCATATCGCGCCTTTCGGCCCGGTCGATCGTGGCTACCCTTACCTTCATGACGGCTTCCATCGCGACCGTCTTTCTGACCCGTCACGTTTTCGGAGCCTGATCGCATGAAAGTCGTTCTCGCATTCGCCATCGGCCTTGTCTTCGGCTGCGGCATTCTGATCTCCGGCATGGGCGATCCCGCGAAGGTTCTGAACTTCTTCGACCTCGCCGGTACATGGGATCCGAGCCTCGCCTTCGTGATGGGCGGCGCGCTGCTGGTCACCGCCGTCGGCTACCGTCTGGTTTTCCGCATGGGCCAGCCCCTGCTCGCGCAGTCCTTCAGCCTGCCTTCGAAAAAGGAGCTGGACGTGAAACTGATCGGCGGTTCCGCCGTTTTCGGAATCGGCTGGGCCCTGACCGGCTTCTGTCCGGGCGGGCTCGTTCCCGTGCTCGGCCTCGGAACGGAACCGCTCCTGACCGCAGCCGCCATCGTGGCCGGCATTCTGACGGCCAGATGGATGATCGAATTGACCTATCGCAGAAAAACCGCCGAAGCCTGATAAAACAAGGCCATAACCCATAAAAGGGAGAGAAACATGAGCAGTTCGAACTACCCGGTCGAGATGACCGTCAAGCCGGAAGTGACGTCGTTCTTCGACCCGGCCACCAACACCATCAGCTATGTGGTCAAGGATCCGGCATCCAATTCCTGCGCCGTCGTCGACAGCGTCATGGATATCGACTACGCGGCCGGCCGCATCACCTACGATCATGCCGACGAGATCATCGCCTATGTCCTCGAAAAGGACCTCAAGGTGGAATGGCTGATCGAAACGCATGTCCATGCCGACCACCTGTCCGCCGCGCCCTATATCCAGGAGAAGCTCGGCGGAAAGCTGGGTATCGGCGACCGGATCACAGTGGTTCAGGAAACCTTCGGCAAGGTCTTTAACGAAGGCACCGAGTTCCAGCGCGACGGCAGCCAGTTCGACCGGCTGTTCCAGGACGGCGACACCTATCAGATCGGCGAAATGACCGCCTTCGCCATGTACACGCCCGGCCACACGCCGGCCTGCATGGTACATGTCATGGGCGATGCCGCCTTTGTCGGCGATACGCTGTTCATGCCGGACGGCGGTTCGGCTCGCGCCGACTTCCCCGGCGGCGACGCATCCACCCTCTACGACAGCATCCAGAAGGTGCTTGCCCTGCCGGACGACATGCGCCTGTTCATGTGCCACGACTATGGCCCGAACGGCCGCGACATCAAGTGGGAGACCACGGTCGGCGAGGAAAAAGAGCACAATATCCACGTAGGTGGCGGCAAGACGAAGGAGGAGTTCGTCAAGTTCCGCACCGAACGCGACGCAACGCTGGATATGCCCAAGCTGATCATCCCCTCGCTTCAGGTAAACATGCGGGCCGGTCAGATGCCGCCCGCCGACGAGAGCGGACGGACCTTCCTGAAGGTTCCGGTGAACACGCTCTGACCATCCCGAGACCGGACAACATCCCCGCCCTCGTGTCAGCGAACATGACGGCGGGGATGATCTGAACCGGTCCCTGAACAAAAGCGCCGGGAGGAGACGGCCGTGACAATGAAACCAATCAACACACAAATATCCGTGTCCCCGCAGATCCGCCCGGAAGACCTGGCGGACATCGCCCAGCAGGGATTCCGCTCGGTCATCTGCAACCGGCCGGACGGAGAAGGTGCGGACCAGCCGTCCTTCGAGGAAATCGAGGAAGCGGCCAAGAAGTTCAATCTCGAGGCCCGTTATCTGCCCATCGTTGCCGGCAAGGTCCAGGACGAAGACGCAACCGCCTTCGGCGGTCTGTTGGATGCGCTGCCCAAGCCGGTATTGGCCTATTGCCGCACCGGCACTCGCTCGGCGACGCTGTGGTCCCTTTCCCAGGCGGAACAACAGCCGCTGGCCGACATCCTGGCGCAAACCAAGGCGGCCGGTTACGACATGGCCGGCGTGGTGCGCCGGATCGCCAATGGCGGCCGCACGCCGACGGAAACGGCGGAAGACGCCCGCTTCGACGTGGTCATCGTCGGTGGTGGCGCGGCTGGCATCTCGGTCGCTTCAAGTCTGCTCGCCCGGAAATCCGATCTCAACATCGCGGTCATCGACCCGGCGGACGTGCATTACTACCAACCGGGCTGGACGATGGTCGGCGGCGGCGTCTTCAATGCGGCCGAGACCGCCAAGACCATGGGCTCGCTCATTCCGAAGGGCGTGCACTGGCTCAAGTCGGCGGTGGCGGCGTTCGAGCCGAAGGACAATGCCGTCATCCTGGACGGCTGCCGGGTGGTCAAATACGACCGGCTGGTGGTCTGTCCGGGGCTGAAGCTGGACTGGCATGGCGTCGACGGCCTTGTCGAAACGCTCGGCAAGAACGGCGTGACCTCCAACTACCGCTACGACCTGGCGCCCTATACCTGGGAACTGGTTCAGGCGATGCAGCCCGGACGGGCGCTGTTCACGCAACCGCCGATGCCGATCAAATGCGCCGGCGCGCCCCAGAAGGCGATGTATCTGTCGGCCGATCACTGGGCGAAGACCGCAAGGCTCGGCAATATCGACATCCAGTTCATGAACGCCGGCGGCGTCCTGTTCGGCGTGAAGGACTATGTTCCGGCGCTGATGGACTACGTGAAACGCTACGGCGCCCAGCTCAACTTCTTCCACAACCTGATCGCCATCGACGGCCCGGCCAAAAAGGCGGTGTTCGAGGTGAAGGAACCCGAAAAGGACGTCCGGCAGGTGGAAGTGGAGTTCGACATGATCCACGTGACACCGCCGCAGATGGCGCCGGACTTCATCCGCGTCTCGCCGCTTGCCGACGCGGCGGGGTGGGTCGACGTCGACCAGGCGACGCTGCGCCACAAGACCTACGACAATATCTGGTCGCTGGGCGACGTGATGAACGCGCCCAACGCCAAGACCGCCGCGGCTGCCCGCAAGCAGGCGCCGGTGGTGGCTGAAAACCTCATTTCCGATATTCAGGGACACAGCGCCACGGCGCAGTATGACGGTTACGGGTCCTGCCCGCTCACCGTCGAGCGTGGCAAGATCGTGCTTGCGGAATTCGGCTATGGCGGAACGCTGTTGCCGAGCTTTCCGCGTTGGCTGGTGGACGGGACCAAGCCAACGCGGACTGCATGGCTACTCAAGGAGCGGATCCTGCCGCCCATCTATTGGCGCGCCATGCTGCGCGGCAAGGAATGGCTGGCGAAACCGGAAAAAGTCACGGCAACATAACAGTCCAGCAACACGCCCCCCAAGGCGAAGGCCCTGCCGGGCCGCACTCCTGAGCCGGGAAACCGGCTCATTTTTTTCCCGGAGCTGATCGCGCCCGGACGGACGCGGACGACCTTGCTCCAACAGGTTAAAATCGATCCTTTCCCTGCCTCGGCATGAGCGGCAGGAAGATCCAAGGCATGACGAAGGCCAAGACCATGAAGTGGCTCCAGCGCTACCTCCCCATCCTCGACTGGGGCAGACAATACGACAAGGAAACGGCGACCAGCGATCTGGTAGCCGCGGTCATCGTGACGATCATGCTGATCCCGCAATCGCTCGCCTATGCGCTGCTGGCCGGACTGCCGCCGGAGGTCGGGCTTTACGCGTCGATCCTGCCGCTGGTGGCCTATACCATTTTCGGCACCAGCCGGGCGCTCGCAGTCGGGCCGGTCGCCGTCGTGTCGCTGCTGACGGCCTCCGCCGTCGGCGAATTCGCGCAACAGGGCACACCGGAATATCTGGGGGCGGCAATCATTCTTGCCTTCCTGTCCGGCCTCATGCTGACCGCGATGGGCCTGTTCCGGCTCGGCTTTCTGGCGAGCCTGCTGAGCCATCCGGTCATTTCCGGCTTCATCACCGCTTCCGGTCTGCTGATCACCTCCAGCCAGCTCAAGCACATTCTCGGCGTTCCGGCGCAGGGGCACACGCTCTACGACATCCTGCTGTCGATCATCGGCCACCTGGACCAGATGAACTGGATCACCTTCGCCATCGGGGCATCCGCCACCGCATTCCTCTTCTGGGTCCGCAAGGGTTTGAAGAAACTTTTGCTGAGCTTCGGTCTCAGGCCCTTTTTCGCGGATATCCTGGCCAAGGCCGGGCCGGTCGTCGCCGTCGCCGTCACCACGTTCATCTCCGCGCTGTTCAACCTCGGAGACCGGGGCGTGCGGCTTGTCGGCGACATCCCGTCGGGTCTGCCCGTGCCGCAATTGCCGACCTTCGACAGCGAATTGTGGCTTGCCCTTGCCGGTCCCGCCCTGCTGATCTCCATTATCGGCTTCGTGGAATCGGTTTCGGTCGCACAGACGCTGGCCGCCAAGCGGCGGCAGAGGATCGATCCGGACCAGGAGCTGATCGGTCTCGGCGCCTCGAACATCGTCTCCTCGCTCTCCGGCGGATATCCGGTCACCGGCGGGTTCTCCCGATCGGTCGTCAATTTCGACGCCGGTGCCGCGACGCCTGCCGCGGGCGCCTTCACGGCCGTCGGCATCGCTCTTGCGACCCTGTTCCTGACCCCGCTGCTGACCCACCTTCCCCAGGCGACGCTGGCGGCCACCATCATCGTGGCGGTGCTGTCGCTCGTGGACCTCGGAGCGATCAAACGCACCTTCATCTATTCAAAAAGCGATTTCACCGCCATGGCGGCCACGATCCTGGTCACGCTGTTCTTCGGCGTCGAACAGGGTGTGGTCACCGGGGTCCTGTTGTCCATCGCACTCTATCTCTACCGCTCGAGCCGCCCGCATATGGCGATCGTCGGCGTCGTTCCGGGCAGCGAGCATTTCCGCAATGTCGACCGGCACAAGGTGGCGACCGGAGATCGCGTGCTTTCCCTGCGCGTCGACGAAAGCCTGTTCTTCGCCAATTCGCGTTACCTGGAAGACAAGATCTATGCGCTCGTCGCGGACCGGGAAAACATCGAACATGTGGTGCTGATGTGCACGGCCGTGAACGAGATCGACGCCAGCGCGCTGGAAAGCCTTGAGGAAATCAACCACCGCCTGTCGGCGTCCGGCGTTACCTTTCACCTCTCCGAGGTCAAGGGCCCGGTGATGGACAGGCTCAGGAAGACGGATTTCCTGAAGCACCTTACGGGCAAGATCTTCCTCAGCCAGTACGAGGCTCTGTGCGCGCTCGATCCGCTGACCGCGCATATCTCGGAAGCCCGGACGCCGAAAAAGGCCGCTCATTCGGGCATCTGGGCAGGTCCGGAAATCTAGGGGAGGCTCTCAGCTCTGACGCATTTTCGACGACATGCGATCCTCATCCTGAGGGGGACCGTCAGGTCCGTCTCGAAGGATGGGCGGTAAGCTCGGGAGCAAGCAGCCCATCCTTCGAAACAGCGCTGAAGCGCTTCCTCAGGCTGAAGACGTAATGTCGGCTGGGTTAAGGAGTTCAGTTGCTGCTGGCGGCCTGCAGGATCGGAACGATCTTCTCGCAGAAACGGAACCGGACCGGAGGGCGTTCGCCTTCCTGCATCATCAGGACGTTGGTTCCGCGCGGCTGGACCGTTACCAGCTCGATCGCCTCTCCGCCGTCCGTCAGAAGACAGTTGATCGCGGCGCGCTGGGTTTTGCCGCCGGCTTTTTCGGCGCCATAGACCTGGCAGATACGGCCCGGCATTTCCAGAAGCCCGCGGTAGATCGCGAGCGTCGTGCCCGGAAGGCTCCGGTCGATATTCGGCGCCGGACAAAGACCGGAATCGGTCACCCAGATCCCTTGCGCGAATTTGGCAAATCTCAGATCGAGCGTCTTGCCCTGGAGGAGCGGTGCGGATCTCGGAACCTCGAATTTCAGGTCGCCTTTTTCGGCAAAGGCAGGCGCAGCCGCCGCAGCGCACACTGCGGCCAGCAGAACGCTCCACCTTGAAAACTCCAGCCTCATTCACCCCTCCCGGACCGATCCGGTTTCGTTATTCCGATTGAACATCCGCTGATCTAGAAAGCCAATTCCCGCCGCCACGTCAACTTTTGTGTTGCATGGCTTGCCTCAGGCGAACAAATATGGAACAAAAATCGGATGAAGAACAGGATCCAGCAGCCTCCCGGCCGCCTTCAGCTGGATGATCCCCTGAAGGACGGCCGGCAATCGGAAACCGCGCTCAAGATCTGGCGCGGAACCGCGAGGCTGCTGCGCCAGCTCGATTTCTCCTGCCTGCCCGAAGTGACGCTCGCCTCCGCCCGGCGGGCGGACCTGCTCGCGCTCGGGCCGAAACACGAGCTCTGGATCGTCGAGGTCAAATCCTCGATCGCCGATTTCAGGGCCGATACCAAGTGGCCGGATTACCGGCTGCATTGCGACCGCCTCTATTTCGCCACCCACCCGGATGTGCCGGTCGACATCTTCCCGGAAGAGGCCGGGCTCATTCTGTCCGACGGCTTCGGGGCGGAAATCCTGCGCGAAGCGCCGGAACACAAGCTTGCCGCCGCGACGCGCAAGTCCGTAACCCTGCGCTTTGCGCGCAACGCCGCGAACCGGTTGCACGAGCTGTCCGACCCGGACGGCCTGCACTTCTACGACCGGCTTTGAGAAAAAAGGCCACGGAACAAGTCCGTGGCCCAGGCGCCAGAACCAGCTTGCGCCGGTCCTGGACGGGAGATGAGAATGGAGCCTTCCGGTTCCGGTTGAAAAGCCGCCGATCTAGACGAACAGGTTGACCAGGCTTTCCAGATATTCCTGCTTGCCGGATTTCGGCTGCGGTTCCAGATCGCTGCCGTGAACCCGCTCGGCCAGAGCTTCCAGAGAGGAACCGCCCTTCAGGATGTCGGCGTTTTCCGGCCTGGACCAGCCGGCATAACGCTCGTCGACGAAACCCTTCAGGCGGCCGTCCTCGATCATGGCGGCTGCGGCCTTCAAGCCCCGGGCGATCGCGTCGGTGGATCCGACATGGCCCTGGATCAGGTCGACGGGATCGATCGACTGGCGGCGCAGCTTGGCGTCGAAATTGGTGCCGCCGGTGGTGAAGCCGCCGCCCATCAGGATCTCGTAATAGGCGAGCGCCAGCTCCGGCACGTTCATGCCGAAATGGTCGGTGTCCCAGCCGCACTGGTAATCGTTGCGGTTCATGTCGACGGAACCCAGGATGCCCAGCGAGCGGGCCAGATGCAGCTCATGCTCGAAGGAGTGCCCGGCCAGGATCGCGTGACCCTGCTCGATGTTCATCTTGACCTCGTTTTCCAGGCCGTAGGCCTTCAGGAAACCGAAGACGGTGCCGACGTCGTAGTCGTACTGGTGCTTGCTCGGCTCCTGCGGCTTCGGCTCGATCAGGATGGTGCCCTTGAAGCCGATCTTGTGCTTGTACTCGACCACCATGTTGAGGAACCGGCCGAGCTGGTCCAGCTCCTGCCCGATGTTGGTGTTCAGAAGGGTCTCGTAGCCTTCCCGGCCGCCCCAGAGCACGTAGTTCTCGCCCTTCAGGCGGTAGGTAACGTCCATGGCGTTCTTCACCTGGGCGGCGGCATAGGCGAAGACGTCCGGATCCGGGTTGGTGGCCGCGCCGCCCATGAAACGGCGGTTGGAGAACATGTTGGCCGTGCCCCAGAGCAGCTTCACGCCGGTCTCGGTCATCTTCCTTTCGAAGATATCGGCGATGGCGTTCACATTGGCATTGCTTTCCGCCAAGGTGCTGCCTTCCGGCGCGATGTCGCGGTCGTGGAAGGTGAAGAAGGGCAGGCCGAGGATCTGGAACATCTCGAAGGCGACATCAGCCTTCAGCTTCGCCTGTTCCATCGGATCGCCGCCGGCGGCCTGCCAGGAGCGCAGGAAGGTCTCGCCGCCGAAGGGATCGGTGCCTGGCCAGCAGAAGCTGTGCCAGTAGCACACCGCCAGGCGCAGATGGTCCTCCATGCGCTTGCCGAGAACGATCTCGTCCTTGTTGTAGTGGCGGTAGGTCAGCGGATCCCGGCTCGCCGGTCCGGCGTATTGGATCGGCTTCAGATCGCCGAAGAACCCAGAGCTCATCTTCCAAATCTCCTTGAGTGGTTTCCTAAAGGCCGGCTTGTTTGAGCGCCGGATAGAGTTTCCGCCAGCGGCCGTAGGCCTCGGCATAGTGATCCTTAAGGGCGGGAACGGGATCGACGCTGGCCTTGAGAGCCGGCTTGGAAAAGACCCCTTCCGTCGTGCCGGCTGCGGCGGCGTGCCCGAGCCGGGCGGCGCCGAGCGAGGCGCCGAAATCGCCGTCCACGGGGATGTCCACAGGGATGTCGAGCAGGCTGGCGATGATCTCCAGCCAGGTCTGCGACCGCGATCCGCCGCCGACGGCCAGCAGGCGGTCGATGCGCGTACCGGCAACGCTCAGGGCTTCCAGGCAGTCCATCAGGGCGAAGGCGACACCGTCGAGCACGGCATGGGTCAGGGCCGCATCGTCCGTTTCGTGGGAAATCCCGAAGAAGGCGGCGCGGATATCGACATCGTTGTGCGGCGTGCGTTCGCCGCCGAGATAGGGCAGGAAGGACACCGGCGACGGTCCGGACACCCGGCCCAGCATCCCGGTCAGATCGCCCGGCGATTTCTTCAGGGTCTTGCCGAGCCAGTTGAGGCTGTCGGTCGCCGACAGGATGACGCCCATCTGGTGCCAGGTATCGGGCACCGCGTGGCAAAAGGCATGGACGGCATTGTCCACATTGGGGGAAAACCGGTCATTGGTGACGAAGAGGACGCCGGACGTGCCGAGCGACACGAAGGCGGAGCCCGGATCGACGGCGCCGACGCCACAGGCTGACGCCGCGTTGTCGCCCCCGCCGCCGGCGACGACGGGCGCCTTGTCCAGGCCCCAGCGCGCGCAAAGCTCCGCCTTCAACGTGCCGGAGCTCTCCGATCCTTCCACCAGACGCGGCATGTGCTTGCGCGTCAGGCCGGTCGCGGCGAGCAGCGCGTCGCTCCAGTCCCTTTTGGCCACGTCCATCCAGAGCGTGCCGGCGCTGTCCGACATATCGCCGACATACTCACCGGTCAGCCTGAAGCGTACATAGTCCTTGGGCAGCAGGACCGTCGCCGTCCTGGCGAAGATCTCCGGTTCGTTTTCCCGCACCCATTGCAACTTCGGAGCCGTGAAGCCCGGCATGACCCGGTTGCCGCCGAGCGTCAGGAATTTCGGCTCGGCGGCTTCCAGTTCGGCGCACTGCTTGCCCGAGCGGCCGTCGTTCCAGAGGATACAGGGACGCAGAGGCCGGCCGTCCGCATCCAGCAGGGTCGCGCCGTGCATGTGTCCCGAGAGGCCGATGCCCCTGACGGCGGCGAGCTCTTTCGGCACCTGGGTCTTCAGCGCGTCGAGCACCGTCTCGCACGCCGTCCACCAGCTGTCCGGGTCCTGCTCCGACCAGCCCGGATGGGGTCGTTCCACCGTAAGATCCGCGGTTGCCGAAGCAACCAGCGCCTGGTCTTCGTCCAGAAGAATGGCTTTGACCGAACTCGTGCCGATATCGAGACCGATATACATGAGGTGCGTTCCTCAATTTGCTTCAAAAAGAATGCCGAGATCGCCGGGGGCAGGTTTCGGCATCGTGTCCTGGCATCGTCCGAACAGAGCCGGCGGACCCTGTGCAAACTTAGGGGGAACCCCGCGGGCAGGCGCCCGCGGGGTCCCGTTGACTTACCCCGCTGAAGCGTCCTCCACAAGGGCACCCGGTCCGGGCGTCGCCCCCGCAGGACATTTGCCGAGAATGATCATGCCAAGCACGTCGTCATCGGTCACGTCCTTGGTGCGCGCCGTGCCGACGAGCTGACCGTTCTTCATCACCGCAATCCGGTCGCAAAGCTGGAAGACGTCGTGGATATCGTGGCTGATCAGGAAGATGCCGATGCCCTGTTTCTTCAGTTCCTGGATCAGCTCGGCCACCATCTGGGTTTCGTGAACGCCGAGGGCAGCGGTGGGCTCGTCCATGATCAGGATCTTGGCGTTGAAATAGACCGCACGGGCAATCGCGACGGACTGGCGCTGTCCGCCGGACAGCGCCTTCACCGGAGCATGGAACTTTTTGAAGTTCGGATTGAGCCGGCCCATGATCTTGCGGGTTTCGGCTTCCATGGCGTCGTCGTCGACGAAACCGAACGGCGTGGTCAGCTCGCGGCCGAGGAACAGGTTGGACGCGGCATCGAGATTGTCCGCCAGAGCCAGCGTCTGGTAGATCGTCTCGATGTTGTGCGTGCGTGCGTCCCGCGGCGAGTGGATGTGGACCTCCTTGCCGTTGATGCGGATTTCGCCGCCGTCGGCCTTGTAGGCCCCCGAAAGGATCTTGATCAGGGTCGACTTGCCGGCGCCGTTATGGCCCAGCAGGCCGACCACCTCGCCCGGGAAGAGGTCGACGGTGACGTTATCCACGGCCTGCACCCCGCCGAAGGAGATGCTCATGTCTTTCATTTCTACGAGAGGCGCGTCCATTCCTCAGTCTCCCGTGCGTTTGCGGTAGATAATGTCGACCAGAACGGCCAGGACGAGCACAGTGCCGACGACGATGTTCTGCAACGGCGCGTCGACGCCGACCATCGCCATGCCCGACTGCAGCGACTGCATGATCAGGGCGCCGAGAATGGCGCCGTAGATCGTGCCGACGCCACCGGCGAGAGCGGTCCCGCCGATGACGGCGGCGGCGATGACGCGCAATTCGTCGAGCGTCCCGATGTCGTTGGTCGAGAAGCCGAGACGGGCCGCGGCCACGGCCGCGGCCAGCCCGCACAGCCCGCCCATGATGGCGAAGATCTTGACCGTCAGGAACCGGGTGTTGATGCCTGACAGTTCGGCTGCGTCCGGATTGCCCCCGGTGGCGAAGATGTAGCGGCCAAGCCGCGTCCTCTGCGCCACCACGGTCATGGCGACGGCGACCATGATCAGCAGGAGGACCGAATACGGAATTCCGTAGCCGACCCTGAGGCCCTCCGGCATGGTTTCGCCCACGGCTTCGAACATCCGTTTGAGGCGCGCCGTCGGAATTTCGTAGGCATTCAGGATCGCGACGAAACCCATGATGGCGACACTGGTGATCACGCCCATCGTTATTTCCGCCCAGACCGGCTTGACCGGGAAGCCGTGGGAGGCCTTGCGGCGGCGGGAGCCGATCTGCAGCCACAGCGACAGGAAGACGGCCACGATGCCGAAGACCCAGGAGGCGTTTTCCCCAAGCGTTCCGCCGATGCCGCCCAGCATGGTGAAGGTCTGGTCCAGCGGTCCGATCGTCTGCCCGGAGGTGATGAACCAGGCGACGTTGCGCCAGACGAGCAATCCGCCCAGAGTGACGATGAAGGCCGGAATGCCGAGATAGCCGATCATCCAGCCGTGAAAGGCACCGATCGCGACACCGACCGCGATCCCGCACAGGAGCGCGATTATCCAGGTGGCGGGATGCCCCAGGCCGAGAAGATGCGGCTGGGAAAGAATATCGGTCTGCACGACCGCCATGACCGCCGCGACGGTCGCCAGAAGCGAGCCGACCGACAGGTCGATATGGCGGGTCACGATGACGAACACCATTCCAGTCGCCATGATGGCGACGGATACGGTCTGGATGGTCAGGTTGAAGATGTTGCGCGGCGTCAGGAACCGGCCGTCCGTGAACACATTGAAGACCAGACACAGGACGATAAACGCCCCGATCATGCCCAGGAACCGGGTGTCGAGCTGCAACGCGGCAAAAAAGTTTCGTGCTGTCGGGCTTTTCGGCCCCGACAGTGCGGTGTCGGACATAGAGGTCACTCCTGCTTGGAGACCATTACGCTTTCGCATCGGGTGGCCTATCCCCGGGGAGCCGGCGCACGGCATTCCCTAGCTCTCAACGCAGGGTCCCGGCACGAAGAACCGGGACCCCGCCTGATCGTTTGTTATCAGTTACAGGGAGCCGGGCCGTTTTCGACGCCCTGGCAGAGATCCGCCTTGGAGATCCAGCCCGCGTCGACGACGGCGGTCAGGTTGTCCTTGGTGATCGGCAGCGGCGCCAGGAACTTGGCGGTCAGCTCGGTACCGGACGGTGAGGTCCAGGCCTTTGCGCCCTCGATGTCGGACATCGCGGTGCCACCGGCCATGGAAACGGCGATTTCGCCGGCTGCCTTGCCGAGTTCGCGGGCGTCTTTCCAGACGGAAACGGTCTGGGTGCCCTTGGCGACGCGGTTCAGAGCGGCATGGTCGCCGTCCTGACCGGAAACCGGAATGCCTTCCATGCCCTGAGCGGTCAGCGCGGCGACGACACCGCCCGCGGTCCCGTCATTGGACGCAACGACTGCGTCGACCTTGTTGTCGTTGGCGGTCAGGATCTGTTCCATGTTGCGCTGAGCGTTGGCCGGCAGCCAGCCGTCGGTATAGGCTTCGCCGACGATCTTGATGTCGCCGGTGTCAAGCGCGGCCTGAAGGACTTCCTGCTGACCGCCGCGGAGGAAATCCGCATTCGGGTCGGTCGGAGAACCCTTGATCATGACGTAGTTGCCCTTCGGCGCAGCCGCCAGAACCTCGGCAGCCTGCATGCGGCCGACTTCGACGTTGTCGAAGGTCAGGTAGAAGGCGCGCGGATCGTCGATCAGGCGGTCATAACCGACAACCGGAATGCCTTCATCGGCGGCGGCCTGAACGGCCGGGCCGATCGCCTGGGAATCCTGCGCCAGGATGATCAGCGCATTCGCGCCCTGTGCGATCAGGGCTTCGATATCGGAAAGCTGTTTCGCGGAAGAGCTCTGCGCATCGGCGGAGATATATTTCGCACCGGCGGCTTCCAAAGCGCCCTTGATGGCGGCTTCATCGGTTTTCCAGCGCTCTTCCTGGAAGTTCGACCAGCTCACGCCGACGACGATATCCGCCGCATGGGCGGCGTGAAGAGCGGTCGCGGACAGCAGGGCGCCCGCCAGCAAAGTGGTGATTTTACGCATTGCGATGTTTCCTCCAGTTGGCGCAACCCGCGTCCAGCGGTTGCACCTGAAAATGCGTCTATGTAGCCGGCGCCTTTGCCAGCGCCTTGGATAGGACAACCATATTGATATTTTTTTTAGGGTCCGAAAAAAAGTTGCTCTAAAGCGCCGCTCCTGTCAACATGGTTTTGTAAAACTCTGCTCCGCGGGATCGAAAAACCCGGATGAGAGCGGAAAAACCGGGAGAAACCCGGGACAGAGGAAACACCTTGGGAAGAGCTGAGCGCGCATGAAACGCAAGGCGGACCGGGATCAGATCCGGCGGCAGAACAGAAGTATCGTGTTGCAGGCCTTGCGCCGGAACGGTCCGATGGCCCGGATCGATCTCGGCCAGATGACACGGCTGAGCCCTGCAACCGTCACGGCCATTACCTCCGACCTTCTGGATCAGGAGCTGATCCTCAGTCTGGAAAGCGAGGAGCCGAAGACACATCAGGCGCGCGGCCGGCCGCGCACCCTTCTGAAACTCAATCCGGATGCGGCCTTCACGATCTGCGTCCGGCTGTCGGTCAACAATATCGACCTCGCGCTCGTGACTTTCGCCGGTGAGGTGACACGGGACAAGCGCAGCCATTTCGACAGCACCACCGCCGATGCGGAAAGCTTTCCCAAGACCCTGGTGGAGGCAATCCGGCTGTTTCTGCAGGAGGCCGGGGTCGGACCGTCGCGCGTCCGGGAAATCGGCGTTGCCGCCCAGGGGGTGGTGGAGACGAAAACCGGCGTCGTGGCCTGGAGCCCCGCCTTCGCGGGACGCAAGATCCCGATCGTCGCGCCGCTCAAATCCGCGTTCGGCGCGGACTGCTACATCTCCAACGACACCAACATGATCACCGAGGCGCTGCACTGGTCGGACCCGAACCGGTACAGCGGCACCTTCGCGGTGATCATGCTCGACTACGGCGTCGGCATGGGGCTCTACCTGAACAACCGGCTGTTTTCCGGGGCCAGCGGCACGGCGGCCGAATTCGGTCACGCCAACCACATTCCCGGCGGCGCCCTCTGCCGGTGCGGCAAGAAAGGCTGCCTGGAAGCCTATCTCTCCGACTACGCCCTGGTACGGGCGGCTTCGCATCTGCCGGAAGACACCGATCCGGCAACGATCGAAGCGGGCGTGGGCGGCCTCGCCCGCCTGATCGAGCTGGCGGGGTCCGGCGATAACGATGCCCGCAAGGCGTTTCACGAGGCCGGGCGCGTTCTGGGCTACGGGCTCGCCCGGGTGATCGCCATGATCGATCCGAAGCGGCTGGTGCTGACGGGCGCGGCCATGCGCGCCTTTTCCTACATGGAAAAGGGCATGTGGGAAGGGCTTGAGGAAGCGCTGGTCTCGGATCTGCGCAACAATTTCACCCTCGATGTCATGCCCTGGAACGAAGATTTCATCCGCAGCGGACTGATCGCCCAATCGATGGAACGGCTGGACAAGGACTTCATGGGGACCGGGATCAAGACGGCCGCCCGCTCCGCCCGGCCCGACACTTCGGAGGTGCCCGCATGAGCAGGATTTCCGGTCTGACCGCCTCCCTTCTCGCTCTTGCGGCAAGCCTGCCCGCAAGCGCTCTCGCCGGTCCGGACCCGATGCCATGGGACGAGCGGGCCATCCAGGAGGATGTCGACATCGATGCCCTCGCAGCCTCCGGCGAAGATCCGATCCCGGTGCTGCAGCCGATCGGCGAAAAGCTGTTCAAGGCGAAATTCACCACGCTGGACGGTGCCGGCCGGCCGGACGCCACGGGCGCCATCGTGCCGACCAAGGTCCGCCGCCGGTCACACCTCGCCTTCCAGCGGCTCGCCGGCATGGACGCCAATGCCTGCGCGTCCTGCCACAACGAACCGGTGGACGGGGGCGCCGGTGCCTTCACGGCGAATGTCTTCGTCTCCGAAGGGTTCGAAAGTGCGGATTTCGACACGATCGACCCCCAGTTTTCCAACGAGCGCAATACCAACGCCATACAGGGCGCCGGCCTGATCGAGCTGCTTGCCCGGGAGATGACAGCCGATCTGCGCCGGCAACGGCAGGACATACTGGCAAAGGCGCGCAAGACCGGCGCGCCGGAGAAGATGCACTTGGAAACGAAGGGGATTTCCTTCGGGTCTCTGACCACCTATCCGGACGGGACAGTGGACGTTTCCGGCCTCGACGGCATCGATGACGACCTGACGCTCCGTCCCTTCAGCCAGAAGGGCGTGTTCACCTCGCTGCGCCAGTTCACCGTCAACGCGATGAACGATCATCACGGCATGCAGGCGAGCGAGCGTTTCGGCGCCGACTGGACCGGCACGGACGATTTCGACGCGGACGGCACGGCCGGCGAACTGACGCCGGGCCAGGTTTCCGCCCTGGTTGCCTGGCAGGCGACGCTCGCCGCTCCGACGCGGAAGCAGGATCTGCCGGATATCTGGCAGGATGCCGCGGAAACGGGCGAAAAGCTGTTTGCCGATATCGGCTGCACCTCCTGCCATGTTCCGGCCCTGCCGCTCGAGAGCCTGATCTTCCAGGATCCCGGCCCCTTCGATACGGCCGGAACCCTGCGCCAGAGCGACGTCGCGGCCCCGTTGTCGCTCGACCTCGGCACGCTGGACTGGGTCAAGGCGCTGCCCAGGGATGATCAGGGCCGGGTTCTGGTGCCGCTTTTCGGCGATCTGAAGCGTCACAAGATTGCCGATGCCGCCAACGACACATTCGGCAACGAATTGCTGGCGCAGCGTTTCGTCGCCCGGGACGTGTTTATCACGGCCGAGCTGTGGGGGATCGGCAGCACCGCGCCCTATGGGCACCGCGGCGACCTGACCACGCTGGAGGAAGTCATCCTCGCCCATGGCGGAGAGGCGACGGACAGCCGGAAGGCCTATTCGGACCTTGCCGAAAACGACCGGCAGACCGTCATCGCCTTTCTGCGCAGTCTGGAGATCGCAGAATGAAACAGCTCGTCTCCCCGCTTTCCTGCCTGCTGCTGACGGCTTCGGCTTTCGCCGCCGGCCCGGCCCCGGCCGACGACATCCGTCCCGGCTCCATCGCGCCCGTTCCCGGTTTCGTCGAGGAGGCGGAGGCTGCCGGCATCAGCCACACCTATGACGGCGCCTGGGAGTTTTTCGTCGGCGGCGGCGCCGCGGTCTTCGACTGCAACGGCGACAGACGGCCCGATCTTTTCCTAGCCGGCGGCAAGAACCCGGCGCAGCTCTACCGCAATGAAAGCCCCACCGGGGGCGCCCTGAAGTTCGTCGAAACCGATACCGGACTGAACGACAAGCAAGCGACCAGCATTCTGGGCGCCTACCCGATCGACTTCAACAATGACGATGTGCTGGACCTGATCGTCTTGCGCCTCGGCGAGAACATTCTGCTCGAGGGCAAGGGCGCCTGCCGTTTCGAAGCCGCCAACAGGGCGCTCGCCTTCGACGGCGGACGGGAATGGACGACCGCGTTTTCCGCGATCTTCGAACCGGGCCTGGAGTTTCCGACACTGGCCTTCGGCAATTATGTCGACCGCTCGGCGCCCGGTTCGCCCTGGGGCACCTGTCACGACAATTTCCTGTTCCGCCCGGAAAAGACAGTCGAGGGGGGCGTCAGCTATCCCGAACCGACCCGGCTCACGCCCGGCTATTGCAGCCTGTCCATGCTGTTCACCGACTGGAACCGGTCCGGCGAGCCTGCGCTCAGGATTTCCAACGACCGCCAGTATTACCGCGGCGGCGAGGAACAGCTCTGGGCCGTGCCGCCGGGCCGCCCGCCCCGGCCCTACAGAAAGTCCGACGGCTGGCAGCATCTGAAGATCTGGGGCATGGGCATCGCCTCCATCGACCTGGATGTCGACGGATTTCCCGAATACGCGCTGACCAGCATGGGCGACACGAAACTGCAGAAGCTGGATCCCGAATCGGACGAAACGGTTCCGGTCTACCAGGACATCGCCTTCGATCTCGGTCTCACGGCCCACCGGCCCTATGCGGGCGAGGACCTGAAACCCTCCACCGGCTGGCATTCGGAGTTTCAGGACGTCAACAATGACGGGCTCTGGGACCTGTTCATCGCCAAGGGCAATGTGGAAGCCATGCCGGACTTCGCCGCCTACGATCCGGACAACCTGCTGCTCGGCCAATGGAGCGGCACGTTTGCCGAAGCCGGCGATCAGGCCGGGATCGGCCTGAACCGGAGGGGCCGCGGAGCCGGCCTTGCGGATTTTAACGCCGACGGGCTCCTGGACCTCGTCGTCGTCAACCGGACGTCTCCCGTAAGCCTGTTCCGCAATATCGGGCAGGGCACGGCGGACAATCCAAAGCAGATCGGCAACTGGCTCGCCGTCGACATCCGCCAGCCGGGCCGGCCCAACCGGCGCGCGGTCGGAGCGAAAATCAGCGTCAAGACCGGCAACCGGACGGTCGTCAAGGATGTCCAGATCGGCGCGGGCCACGCCTCGGGCCAGCTTGGCTTCGTCCATTTCGGCCTCGGCGTCGCCGAACGGGCGAATGTGCGCATCAAATGGCCGGACGGGGACTGGAGCCATGCCTACCGCGTGTTCGCGAACGGCCACGTGATCATCGAGCGCGGCGCCGAAAAGGCCCGTCTCTGGTATCCGCAATAGGCGCACGGCTTTTTCCTTGGAAAATTTACGGAGATTACTAATAAAATTTAACTTTTAATCCACCTAAAGGGGTGTGCGGCCACAATTACACCAAATATTTGCCTTGCAGTGGGATCGGTGGGGCGCCGTTATGGGTTAGGGGTCACGGTGCCGAGAAAGCAAGGATGGGCAACGTTATGTTTATCATCACGATGATCGGTATGGCTTTTTATGGCGCCATCGCGCTTTTGTTTGTGATCCTCTCGACCGCGGAACTCTACGAGAGCGGACGCAGCACTGCCGCGCGCCTGACGGGAATGATCGCCTGTTCGTTTTTCTGGCCGGTGACCGTTGTCGTTCTGAGTGCCTGGATGGCGTTTTCGCGCGACAGGGAGCCGCTTTTCCAGCCGGTCCGGGGGCGCCCGATGCGCCTTTCTCATCACTCCCATTGACCGTCTGGGCCGCGTCCGGGCCGCGGTCGGCACATTGAAGCCGGCTGAGGCGAGCGCCGGAAAAAAAGTCTGCCGGCGCTGCGGACATCTCTGCGAACGGAGCTTCCAGAACCCCTCTTCGTCTTTCTTCCCGACTTCGGAGCCTCTTTCCAGGCCCGAATCTGCGCCATGGCGTCTTTTTAATCACTTGCCTTCTTTTGATTTAACCCGCTGTTTTTTCTTGAGTTTAATTCCTGATAGTTTTCATCAAGTTTATAATGCTTCTAAAAATATTTGACTAACTGTTCAAATTTTTCTCCAATGGTGGTCCGAGCTTCCTCACCAAACGAAGGAAGCCGGTTTGAAAACGATCGCCAACCTTCCGGAGATCTCCATGACCCAGACCAATACCGGTCCGGATATTGCCGCCGGGCGCCTGCCCGAGGAGGCATATGCTGAGAATTTCAGCGACCTGCATCCGCTGCTCGAACCGCACGAAGCCCAGGTCGAGGCCGACCGTTGTTATTTCTGCTACGACGCGCCCTGCGCCCAGGCCTGCCCGACCGGCATCGATATCCCGCAATTCATCCGCCAGATCTCGACCGGCAATCCGACCGGATCGGCGAAGACCATCTTCGATGAGAACATTCTCGGCGGCATGTGCGCCCGGGTCTGCCCGACGGAAACCCTGTGCGAACAGGTCTGCGTGCGCGAGGAGGCGGAAGGCAAGCCGGTCAAGATCGGCCAATTGCAGCGCTATGCCACCGACCATTACATGGCCGAGAATCAGACCACGCCCTTCACCCGCGCGGCATCGACCGGTAGGAAGGTTGCCGTGGTCGGCGCCGGACCGGCGGGCCTCTCCTGCGCGCACCGCCTTGCCGTTCACGGCCATGACGTAACCCTCTTCGACGCCCGCGAAAAGGCCGGCGGCCTCAACGAATACGGCATCGCCTCCTACAAGTCGGTCGACAATTTCGCTGCGCGGGAAGTTGAGTTCATCCTGTCCATCGGCGGCATCGAGCTGAAGACCGGCATGCGCCTGGGAGACAATCTGGATCTCGCCGGCTTGCGAGCCGCCTATGACGCGGTTTTCCTGGGGATCGGTCTCGGCGGCGTCAACGCGCTCGGGCTGGACGGCGAAGACAAGGACGGCGCCATCGACGCGGTCGACTATATCGCCGACCTGCGCCAGGCGACGGATCTTTCCACACTGCCGGTCGGCCGGCAGATCGTGGTGATCGGCGGCGGCATGACCGCGGTCGATATCGCCGTGCAGACCAAGCTGCTCGGTGCCGAGGACGTCACCATCGCCTACCGCCGCGGCCAGGGCCGGATGAACGCCTCCGAATACGAGCAGCATCTGGCGCAGACCAGCGGCGTGAAGATCATGACCTGGGCCCAGCCCAAGGCATTGATCGCCGAAAACGGCGCGATCACTGCGATCGAGCTGGAACGGACCAGAGAGCAGAATGGCAGCCTGATCGGCACCAACGACATCGTCACACTACCGGCGGACATGGTGTTCAAGGCGGTCGGCCAGACGCTGGTGCAGACAGATCTGGGCGACGCGCTCACCCTGGAAAAGGGCCGGATCGCGGTCGACGCGGACCGCAAGACCAGTCTCGCCGACGTCTGGGCCGGCGGCGACTGCGTGCTGGACGGCGAAGACCTGACGGTCGCCGCCGTGGAAGACGGAAAGATCGCCGCCGAAAGCATCAACGCCGCCCTGAGCGCCTGAGGGACTGTGAGACGCCCGGCGTCAGGGATTTGAGGGAGAGCCGACATGGCTGACTTGCGTACCGAATTCATCGGCATCAAATCGCCGAACCCGTTCTGGCTGGCCTCGGCGCCGCCGACCGACAAGGAATACAACGTCGTCCGCGCTTTCAAGGCCGGCTGGGGCGGCGTGGTGTGGAAGACGCTCGGCGAGGACCCCGCCATCGTCAATGTCAACGGACCGCGTTATGGCGCGATCCACGGCAAGGACCGGCAGCTGATCGGCCTCAACAACATCGAGCTGATCACCGACCGGCCGCTGGAAGTGAACCTGCGTGAGATCAAGCAGGTGAAACGCGACTGGCCGGACCGCGCTCTGGTCGTCTCTCTGATGGTGCCCTGCGAGGAGCAGAACTGGATCGGCATCCTGAAGAAGGTGGAAGACACCGGCGCGGACGGGGTCGAGCTCAATTTCGGCTGCCCGCACGGCATGAGCGAGCGCGGCATGGGCTCCGCCGTCGGCCAGGTGCCGGAATATATCGAGATGGTCACCCGCTGGGTGAAGCAGCATTCGCGCATGCCCTGCATCGTCAAGCTGACGCCGAACATCACCGACATCCGCAAGCCGGCGCAGGCCGCCAAGGCCGGCGGAGCGGACGCGGTGTCGCTGATCAACACCATCAATTCGATCATGGGCGTCGATCTCGACATCATGTCTCCGTCGCCCTGCGTCGACGGCAAGGGCGCCCATGGCGGCTATTGCGGTCCGGCGGTCAAGCCGATCGCGCTCAACATGGTCGCCGAAATCGCCCGCGACCCCGCCACATACGGCTTGCCGATCTCCGGCATCGGCGGCGTGACCACCTGGCGCGACGCGGCGGAATTCATGGCACTCGGCGCCGGCACGGTCCAGGTCTGCACGGCCGCCATGACCTACGGCTTCAAGGTGGTTCAGGACATGATCGAGGGCCTGAGCGACTGGATGGACAAGAAGGACTACACCTCCGTCGACCAGTTCGTCGGCCATGCGGTGCCGAACGTCTCCGACTGGCAGTATCTCAACCTCAACTACATTGCCAAGGCGAAGATCGACCAGGACCTGTGCATCAAGTGCGGCCGCTGCCACATCGCCTGCGAAGACACCTCCCACCAGGCGATCACCAGCATGGTGGACGGTGAACGCAAGTTCGAGGTGATCGACGAAGAATGCGTCGGCTGCAATCTCTGCGTCAATGTCTGCCCGGTCGAAAACTGCATCACGCTGGAGCCCATGGCGGCCGGCAGCATCGACCCGCGCACGAAAAAGCCGGTCGAGAAGGACTACGCCAACTGGACGACCCATCCGAACAACCCGATGGCCGTCAAGGAAGCCGCTGAATAACAAGAAAGACCCGATCCAACCTTGCGCAGGCAGGCCCCACTCCTGCCTGCGTTTGTTTTTTGAAAAGCACAGGATCAACGGGTGTTCGACCGGAACCGCCTGAATTCAGGACGCTCTAGAAATCCGGCTTGGTCAGCATGATCCAGACGATGGCAAGCACCGCGGCGAAGGCCGGAAAGCCGCAGGCGAACCAGATCCGGTAGAGCCTGCGATAGGCTGCGGGAAGGTCATCTCCAGCCTCGGCTGCTCCGGCTGCCAGACGGCGCAGCCGGATCTGAATCCAAACAACAGGGAGCCAGAACGCGCCCACGAAGACATAGAGGCCGAGGGACACCAAAACCCAGCCTTCAAAGAGCGGCCAGCCGACCTCCTGCGCCAGAAGATACCCGGTGACCGGCTGGAAGACCGCGGCAGTCGCCGTGAACACCGTATCGGCCAGAACGACGATCCCGGCGACATGGGCGATCAGGACCGGGTTCCGGGAACGGTTGGAGATCACCATGAAAAAGGCGATGCCGGCGCCGGTTCCAAGCAGCACGCAGGCCCCGATCACATGGGCGAAACGCAGCAGGTCATACCACATCAGCGCTCCTCCAGGACAAGGCCCACGAGTGCCGCGAGCACGATCGACGGCAGCACCTTGACCAGCGGCCCCAGCGGATCGGCCCAGAGATGCGGCGTCACGAGTGTCGCACCGGCGAGATAAAGAAGCGCCAGCAGGATCATGCCGACGGCAGCCGGCCGGCACCAGCGCCGGAAAAGGATTCCAATTGCCAATGCAATATCGGCGACAGCGCCGCCGAAGACCGCAACGGCCGCGAAGGAAGGCGCAACGCCGGCGCCGGTCAGGACAGCCATTGCATCTTTGTGGGAGAAGAGCCCGATGATGCCGGACAGCAGCCAGAACAGGGAGAGGCAACCGATAGCAAGGGGCAGAGCCAGATAAAGCCGCGCGAAGCTGCGTTCCTGGGCGGTTGCCGGCATGGCGCGCAGCGTTTCGTCAAGGGACTTCAGCGGGACGCCGCCCCGCTGCCGCCATTCCCGCGGATCGCCCTTGATTCCGGTCTGAAGCGATTTCAGGGCATTCGTCCTGAGCGGCGAGCGCCAGCCGAACCAGCCCAGGGCATCGGCGCTTTTCCTGAGACCTCCGACCGCGAAACCGGGCACGGCAAATGCAAACCGCCATGGCGGGTAGCCGAGCCAGGCGCGGATCGTGCACAAGAGTTCGAAAAACGTCCGGCTGCCGTCTTCCGTCAGATCCGCGGTAAACCGGCTGCCGAGACCACCTTCGGCGGCCTGCGCAACTGCGGCGCCGACATCGTCGACATGAACGGTCTGCACCTCCGCCTCCTGGAACAGTTTCGCACCGGCACAGGGCAAAGCGGCGGCGGCTCTCAGAAGAGCGGTTCCGCCATAGGCGTCGCTCCCCAGAACCAGAACCGGACGCAGGATGATCCAGTCCGTCCGCGAAGCCATGATCGCGGCGTCGCCCCGGGCCTTGGTGCGGAAGAAATCCGTCGGAGCGTTTTCGGAAACGCCGGCCGCCGAAATATGAACGAGCCGCGTCCCGCTGCCTGTCAGCGCTTCGCAGATCCGTTCAACGGCGGTTTGATGGATGGCGGCCAGGTTGTCCCTCGCCCCGTCCTGAAGGGCGCCGGAGGCGTTCACGACCACATCCAGGCCCGCGAACAGGTCTTTCCAATCTTCCACCGAGGTCTGCGCGAAATCTCTGCGGATCCAGTCGAGGCCCGGAAAGAGCTTCCGGCCGCTTTCCAGAGACCGGCCGATCCCGGTAACGGAATACCCCCTGGCCTGAAGCGCGCGCACGCAGGCGGCTCCGATAAACCCGTATGCTCCGAGGATAGCCGCTTTCTTCGTCAACAGGTCACCCGCACGCCAAATCGCTTCCGGTATTTGTTCACTGCGGAAGCGGAAATTTCAAGCGCGGCACACTTGCAGGAAGACCGGCCTTTCAGCCGAGAGCGTGCTGGCGGACGGAAGGAACGCTCAATTCCTCCAGGGGTTGGGGTTTGCCGAACAGGTAGCCCTGCAGGTATTCGCAACCGGCCTCGATCAGAAAGTCTTTCTGGGCTTCGGTTTCAACACCTTCGCCGACCGTCTGCATGCCCATCACCTTCGCGAGGCCGAGCAGGGAGCGGACCAGCATATCCGCTTCCTCGTCCTGGCCGATGCGGGAGACGAAACTGCGGTCGATCTTCATCTTGTCGAAGCGGAACTTGTGCAGATAGCTCAGGCTGGAATAGCCGGTTCCGAAATCGTCGATGGCAAGATTGACCCCCGCATCGCGGAGCTTCTCGAAGGTGCGCAGCGTCTCCGGGCTTTCATCCATCATGAGGTCTTCGGTGATTTCCAGGATCAGGCGCTCCCCCGGAAAATCATAACGCTGCAGCAGGCCGGCGACCTGCTCGGCGAAACCGGGCTGCTGGATCTGGCTGCTACAGACGTTGACGGAAACGCCGGTGCCTTGCCATCTGCTCGCATCGCGGAGCGCGCGCTCAAGCACCCAGGCGCCGATTTCCGGCATCATGCCTGCGTGCTGGGCGACGGGCAGGAACAGGTAAGGGGCTACCAGGCCGCGTTTCGGATGGCGCCACCGGATCAGCGCTTCGTAATATTCGGTGCCGCCGGTCCCGGCCGGGACGATCGGCTGATAGAAGAGCTCCAGCTCGTTGTCCCGGACCGCCGAATCCAGATCCATGCGTATTTCACGCTGCTTGCGCAACTGATTGTCCATGCGCTCGTCGTAGAAGCGGTAGGAATTTTTCTGTTCAAGCTTGCAGCGCTGAAGTGCGATATCCGCCGCCCGGATCAGCTCCGGCAACTTGCCGCCATGCTCCGGGAACCGCGCGATACCGGCGCTGCAGGACGTTTCGATGCGCTTGCCTTCGAATTCGACGGGCTGGCTCAGGGTCCAGAACAACTCGCCGATTTCCTCGTGGTCGATGTCCCCGCCGCTCCACCGGTCGGTCAGAATGACGAACTCATCACCGCCGATACGCCCGACCAGCCCACCGCCCCCCAGGAAACGCCGGACGCGTTGCGCCTGCTGGACGACCAGGAAATCGCCGACGGAATGGCCGTGAATATCGTTTACCTGCTTCAGGTTATCGAGGTCGAGATAGATGACGGCGGCATCCCTGCCCTGCGCGGTCCGGACCCTCAACCAGTTCGCGGCCGCGGTATGAAAATAGCTTCTCGACGCGAAACCGGTCATGGAATCGTGATTTGCCGCGTAGCGGGCTTCCTGTTCCCGCTGCGCAAGGCTTTTCCTAGCAATCCCGTTCTGGCGCAGAGTGACGAGCGCGATGGTCAGAATGATCCCGAGAGAGATCGCCAGAACCGGAATCGACGACAGAATGATCGCCGAGGCCCGGCTCATGGGATACCAGGCAAGATAGCCCAGGACCTGTCCAGCGTTGTTTTGAAGCGGAACCGCGATCATGTCGCCGGGAACTTCCGTGACGAATGTCAGGTTGTCCAGCGACAGGCTGGCCAGAAGGTTGCCCAGGTGGATCGCGTCGATCTCGAAGATGGTGACCAGAATGTTCGGCGCGCCCTCGGTCATCTCGATCCCGCCCGGATCCGGCACGATGGCAAAGGCGGCGGCGATATTGGGACGGCCGTCTATGTCGACGATGTCCACGCCCGAAACGTCGGACAACTGGCCGGCAAAGCGCACCTGACCACCCGCCCTGATGAGGCTTTCCCGATAGTTCCTGCGGATTTCCGCGATCGTTCCGTCGATCTGATTGCGAATATTCCCGGCGTAATACTGCGACGCATCGTTGCCGCGAATGTCGGACGCGAAGAGAGCGTTGCCGTTCTTGTCCAGAACCACCGCGTAATCGTGAACGAAATCAAGCGCCATATCGACGCCGAATCGCGATGTCACCCAATCCATCGACAGATTGGTCTCGATGTTTTGATAAGCGGCGTTCGAAGCGGCGTAGCGCTCCATCTCCCTCACGAGAAACTGCTTGTGGTTTTCAAGGACCCGCGAGACCGACTTGACTTCCCGCGCCGCGGCTTCCCGTTCGGCGACCAGAACCTTGAAGAGGACGGCGCCGAACGAAAAAATGACGGCACCGAACATGAGAAAGATGATCAGGCCGGAGGGGATGCCCCAAATACCCGGCTTTGGATGCGTCCGCTCGCTCTGGCTTAGCTCGCCGACCCCTTCCTTTAGGGTAAGAGCATCAGCTTTTTCGGACAAGTTCCGCATTCCACATCCACATTACCAGTTTCCAATGGTATTTGTGTTTGGATAGAACCGCTAAATGATTTCCAGCAGGTTAAATAACTTTATCAGAATAAAACTGGAGCGGTTTACCCGCTCCAGCCAGCAGTCTTAACTACATCTTGTCGGTAACGACCGTTGTCGTTGCGCCTTCCGGCTCTTTGGTGATCACAGGATCGGAGCCGCCGGCCAGCAGAGACTTCACGGTGCGCTCGTAGGCGGACATGTCGAGCTTGCCGTCCGAACCGTCGACCAGCTTGTTGATCTCCTCGACCATCCGGATCTGGTGCTTTTCGGTCTGGGCACCGGTCGCGTCGTTTTCAAGAACGATCTCGGCGGCTTCTTCCGGATGTTCCGCGGTGTAGGCCCAGCCCTTCATGGACGCCTTCACGAACCGGGCGAGCTTGTCGACCATCGCCTCGTCGTCAAGGCTCGATTCCAGCACATAGAGACCGTCTTCCAGCGTCGCGACGCCCTGGTCCTCGTATTTGAAGACCACCAGGTCCTCCGCCGGAATGCCGGCATCGATCACCTGCCAATATTCGTTATAGGTCATGGTGGAGATGCAGTCGGCCTGCTTCTGCAAGAGCGGATCGACGTTGAAGCCCTGTTTCAGGACGGTCACGCCGTCCGGGCCGCCTTCGGTCGGAATGTTGAGGTGGCTCATCCAGGACAGGAACGGATATTCGTTGCCGAAGAACCAGACGCCAAGCGTCTTGCCCTTGAAGTCTTCCGGAGAGGTGATGCCGGTATCCTTGCGGCAGGTCAGCATCATGCCGGATTTCTTGAACGGCTGGGCGATGTTGACGAGCGGCACGCCCTTTTCGCGCGATGCCAGCGCGGACGGCATCCAGTCGATGATCACATCCGCGCCGCCTCCGGCGATCACCTGCGGAGGCGCGATGTCCGGGCCGCCCGGCTTGATGGTGACGTCAAGGCCTTCTTCCTCGTAAAAGCCCTTGTCCTTGGCCACATAGTAGCCGGCGAACTGGCCCTGGGTGACCCACTTGAGCTGCAGCGTCAGGTCGTCGGCGGCATGTGCCGCGCCCGAAGCCAGGCCTGCTGCCAACACGGACGCAAGCGCCAGACTTTTCAATGCCTTCATTGCCATTCCCCTACTGGTTACGGGCGGACCGAGCCGGTCCGCCTTCTCTGGAACTTCAAACCCTGCCGGGCCGGCTGTGCGGCGGTTCGCATCCGCTCCACCGGCCCCAGGTACCCTGGCCGCGTCGGGTGCATCCGGGCTTTTACCTCTCAAGCAATCCGCGCTGACCATTTGGTCAAGAAAATCTAGAAAGCTGCTGCCACACTGGTCAAGATGAATTTTTCATCAGGACATTTTCCCGCAGATGAAAAAGACACGCTCCGGAGGTGGAACAATTGTTCCAGAGTTCCCTTCCCTGAGTTCCTACAACCGCTCCGCCGATCAGAAGCGCAGCTTGCGTGCCGACCGGCATAACACGACACCAAACCTGAAAGGTTGTAGAAATGAAGACCGCATTGCTTTCGATTGCCGTCAGCCTTCCCTTCTTTCTGGCCGCGGCGGCCGCGCCGGCCGCGGAAAACAGTGTTCCTGCACTGGACAAGGCCCGCACCGCCGTTGTCATCACGGATCCGCAAAATGACTTTCTGGCCGAGGACGGCAAACTGCATGCACTCGTTGCCGAAAACCTGGCCGAACTCGGCACCGTCGAGAATATCGAAACACTGATGCAAACAGCCAAATCCCAGGATGTCGCTCTTGCCGTCGATCCCCTGGTTTACACGGCGGTCGATACCGACTGGTCCCGCGCAGGTGCATTGCAACGTCAACTGCTCGATTTGAAAGCGCTCTACCGGACATCGCTCAGCGACCCGGAAGGCTTCGAGGGGTCCGGCGCCGACTTCTATGCGCCTTACAAACCCTATATCCATGACGGCAAGACGATCGTAGTTGCGCCCCACAAGATGTATGGGCCGGAAAGCAACGACCTGATATATCAGCTTCGCTCCCGCGGGATCGACACGGTAGTGCTCGCCGGACTGGTTGCCAATCTGTGCGTCGATTCGCACATGCGCGCACTCATGGAAAACGGCTTCAAAGTCTATGTCGTGAAAGATGCGGTTGCCGCTCCGGGCACCGAAGCCTACAACGCCGCGCTCGTGAACTACAGCATGATCGCGAACGGCGTTCTGACCACCGAAGAAGCCGTCATGGCGCTCGGCAACTAGAACTTTCCACGTTCAACTGAATGCAGACAAGATGCTTTGACCTTGCAAGGTCGGCCAGTCTTCGGCGGTTCGATTGAAACTCAGCCGGTCTGGCGTCCAATTGCCGGGGGCCGCATTGAAGCCGGTCCCTGGCGGTCGTTCCTCAAATCTGCCGAGATCACCTGATCCCGCCTTTCCGTCAGCTTTCCTGATGACGGCTCGCAGCCAGAGCTTCCAGGCGTTTCCGGTCCAGTATCTCGACCCGTTTCGGCCCGAGAGAAATCAGCCCCTGGCCGGCAAGGTTGCGCAACAGGCGCGAAACGACCTCACGGATCGTCCCCAAATGACGCGCGAGGCTGTCCTGCGACAGACCGACAACGCCGCCGTCATCCGCCCTTGCCAAAAGCAGAAGAACGAGGCGCTCCTCCTGTTGAAGCCGCATCGTCTGCTCCAGGATATGCAGCAGAGAATACACGCGGCCGGACAGCTGCTCGAAAACGAAACTCTGAATGGCAGGATCTTTTGCAAACAGTTCCCTGAACACCGCTCCCGACACCGTCAGCAGCTCGGCGCCACCGGTATCCGCGGCAGCCCAGGCCGGATAGGGCATTTCGGAAAACAGGCTGTTCAAAGCCAAAATACAGCTCTGCCCTGGTTCTATCCAGTAGAGGGTGCCCTCGCGGCCGTCCGGATCGATATAGTAGACCCGCAGGCTTCCCGACCGCACCAGATAGACGCCATTCACCAGATCTCCGGGATGCAGGATATCGCTTCCGGGCCGAATCGTCTGGCAGGATATGTTCGATGCCAGATAGCCGCGTGATTCCGGCTGCATGTCCCTGGCAAACGGTATCGTCTTTTCAAGATCTTCATCCATTCCTGGCGCAATCCGGTTTCTGGCCCTGGAGCAGGACCTTCCTTAAAACACAGCCTCAGGTCAAATCTATTCCGGGATTGCCGCGCACCGCCTGCCGCACTGCGACAGAACGCTTCAATCCAGCGGCGAAATGGCTCCCGTCCCGCAGGGTTTTCACGGATTTGCCCAGGATTGGCCCATTCCTCGCCGAATATTCCTGACATGTCGTTCCTCGCCATGGACCGATCCTGGACAAATCCATGAAAACCGGTGCAATGGTAATCCCTCACTACGACCCAGGCTGTAGCGAAGTGGCGGATCCAGAAGAACCAAGAGCCGTTAGCGCCTTCCGCCACGAAGCCGACGGCAGCCGGAGGAAAATCGCGATGATTGCTAAATCCGCCCTGGAATATGAACCTTTGCCCCTGCCCGACCGGCGCGTTTTCTCCGAAAGCGAAATGCAGGCGCGGGCCGAGGCGTTCCATGACGATGTCCGGACCCGGCATACCGTCCGCCAGTTCAGCGACCGTGCGGTGGAGCGCTCCGTTATCGAGACCTGCGTCCGGGCTGCCGGAACCGCGCCAAGCGGTGCCAATCACCAACCCTGGCATTTCGTCGCCATTTCCGATCCCGAGCTGAAACGGAAAATCCGTCTCGCCGCCGAAGAGGAGGAACGCAAGTTCTATGACGGCGGCGCCGGGGACGAATGGATCAAGGCGCTGGAGCCGATCGGAACCAATGCGGACAAGCCGCATCTGGAAATCGCGCCCTGGCTCATCGTGATCTTCGCCCAGCGCTGGGGCACCTATGCCGACGGTAGCCGCTACAAGCATTATTACGTGCCGGAGAGCGTCGGCATCGCCACAGGCATCCTGATCACCGCGCTTCACCATGCGGGCCTATCGACCCTGACGCACACGCCGAACCCGATGAAATTCCTCAATGATATCCTGGACCGGTCCGAGGCGGAAAAACCGGTGATGATCCTGGCGGTCGGCCATCCCGCGGACGACGCGACGGTTCCGGCCGTGGCCAAGATCAAGAAGCCGCTGGAGGAAATCCTGAGCGTGTTCGAGAGGTAAGGCCGAAGCGGGCACAAGCGGCGGAGTGGATGCCCTCCGGACCTGATCGCAGCCGCGCACCAAACCTCATCCTGAGGAGGCGCATAGCGCCGTCTCGAAGGATGGGCGGCATACTCCGGAACAAGTGGCCCATCCTTCGAGACGCCGCTTCCGCGGCTCCTCAGGATGAGGTCCGTTATGGAGACCGGTCTTCGCTTACGATCAGAACCTTACCCCGTCACACGGGTCGGTGCCGCGCTGACGTTCTTGCGGATCCTGTCGATCAAGTCCTTTCGGTCGTTGCTACCGTCGGCCGCATAATTGAGGTTCTTGAAGAGCGAGGTCTGTTCGGTGAAGAACTTGCGCACCGCGTCCTTGCCGTCGAAGGCGAAGTCGGTTCTGGCGATCCTGTAGACCAGATCGAAGGTTTCCTGCTGACGCGCCAGCGGCGCGGAGACGTCCACGTCATCGAAGGCGTCCTGCTGCAGGTAGACCATGTCCAGGAACAACGCCTTCTGCTGCAGCACAAAGTCTTCCGTCGACACCCCCTCCTCGCCGGTCACCTGCATCATGCGGGTGATTTCGTCGCCCCTCCGGAGCAGGTCGATCATCTCCTCGACCCGCGGCACCCAGTTGGGACCGATATTGTCGTGATACCAGTCGCCGAGCTGTTTGTGATAGCGCGACCAGGAGAGCAGCGGGTCGACCGCAGGATAGAAGCGCTTGTAGGCACGCTCCGAGGAAAGGCCGAGGAAGGTCTTCACCGTGCCTAGGGTCGACTGGGTGACCGGTTCCTCGAAATTGCCGCCTGCTGGCGAAACCGTCCCGATCATGGTGAGGCTGCCGGTGTCTTCGGTTCCGGTCCTCAGAACGCCGGCACGCTCGTAGACCCCCTTGATCGCCGAATCGAGATAGGCCGGAAAGGCCTCCTCGCCGGGAATTTCCTCAAGACGGCCCGAGGTCTCGCGCATCGCCTGCGCCCAGCGCGAGGTGCTGTCGGCGATGAGCAGCACGTCATAGCCCATCTGACGGTAATATTCGCCAAGCGTGATGCCGGTATAGATCGACGCCTCGCGGGCGGCGACGGGCATCGACGATGTGTTGCAGATGATCACCGTCCGGTCCATCAGCGTGCCGTCGCCGGACGGGTCCGGCTGGTGCGGGAATTCGGTGATGGTCTCGACCACTTCCCCGGCACGCTCGCCGCAGGCGACCACAATGACGATGTTGACTGCCGAGAACCTGGAGATCAGCGACTGGAGCACGGTCTTGCCCGCGCCGAACGGGCCCGGGATGCAGCCCATGCCGCCGCGGGCGATCGGAAAGAACGTGTCGATCAGGCGCAGGGTGGTGATCAGCGGCTCGCTCGGGTAAAGCCGCTCGCTCTTGCCCGCCTTCACCAGACCTTCGGGAATGGCGCGGCGCACGGGCCAGTGCTGGACCATGGTCAGGTCGCGGGTCTCGCCCCGGTCGTTCTTGAGCGTTGCGACCACCTCGTCGATCGTGAAGGCTCCCTCGCGGATGCGATCCACAGTCCAGGTGCCGGGCAGGGAGAACGGCACCATGATCTTGTGCTCGAACCGGCCTTCGGGAACGGTGCCGAGCGTATCGCCGGCGCTGACCGCGTCGCGCGATTTCACCTTCGGTTCAAAGGCCCATTTGCGGTTCTGGTCGAGCGCGTTTGTCAGAACGCCGCGCGGCAGGAAGAAGCCGTGTGCGGAGGCGATTTCGGCCAGAGGGTTCTGAAGCCCGTCGAACACCGTGCTCAAGAGCCCCGGGCCGAGCGCTACGGAGAGCATCTCGCCGCTCTGGATCACCTTGTCGCCGACCCGCACGCCCGATGTGCTCTCAAAGACCTGCGCCTCGGCGGATTTGCCGCGCACGCGCAGCACTTCGGCTTTCAGGTATTCGCGCGGATTGCCGTCCCGCTCCGGGCCGTGCGGGATGATGTAGATCACCTCGTTCTTGATCAGCGGCGTATCGCCGAGCGGGGCGAGCGTGACGAGATCGTCCTGAACGGCGACGATCTCGGCGGTCGGTTCGGGAAGCTGGACATGGCTGGTCATGAAATGGCTCCCTCAATAGATGCAAACGTGTCCGTGAAAAGATCCTGGCCGGCGGGCGGCTCCTCGGTGCCGTCCGCCCCCTCCAGCGCCGCGGCCAGGAGATGCTGCAGCCTGTCGCGCGCGGTGGCTTCGTCGTAACGCGACCAGCGTTCGACGATGACCCAGCGCAGCACGTAGATCGCCACGGCCTCGAAATCGAATTCATGCACCGTGCTGTAATGGTCGAGCTGGCGGAAGACCTGGGTCAGGCTGAGCCGTTCCATGGCGATATGCTCGCCGGCCTGCATCAGCCGATGCGCCTCGGCCACCCAGGGCATGAAACCGCCGAGCCCGAAACCCGGATCTCTCCAGTCGGACCTGATCCGGCTTATCCAGCGGCCATACCCCCAGTTCTCGATATCGCCAGCGGCGCTCTGACCCTCCCGGCGGCGGCGCAGCGCCGCGATCAGGGTGCGCGTTTCCATGCGCGCGCCGACCAGATGCTGAAGATCCGGGTAATCCTTCAGGTCCGCGACGACCTCCCTGGCGCGGCGGATGACCTCGATGTCCTTGGAATATTTGGCCACGCCCGCCCAGGCGGTCACCTCCACCATCTCCCGCAGCAGCCGCCTGTGGTCCGGCTCCAGCATGGCGAGGCGCTGCTTCAGCCTGTACCCGGAAATCGGCACTTCCTTGCGGCTGAACAGTTTGCCGAGATGCGGCAGGCTGGTGACCAGCGCGATATATTGGTGCGGCCGGGACATCCTTACCTCAAGACCCCTTCCATCACGGCGCGCAGCCGCGGCTGGAGATGCCGTTTCAGGAGGACCGCGATCGCCTCTTCGGTGAGGTCGATCGAAACGTCCCGATCCGTCAGCTTGACCTTGATGCCGTCGAATCCGGGAGCCGTGGAGAAGGTCACCCCGTCGCGCAGGGCGTCGCCCGCGAGCGCGATGACGAAATGGGTCAGGGTGCCCGGTTCGACCGCTTCGGGAGACTGTTTCAGTTCCTCGAAGGTGACGATTTTTTCCGGCAGCTCGATTTCCATCGGCTCCGTGTCGCCGACGGACGCATTGTCCTTGGCGTTTGCCGCCATGGCCAGAATGAGCTTCTGCAGGAATGTTTCGTCTTTCAGCGTCGTTCCGACCAGGCGGGCCGCTTCCTGCTGGATGCGGTCGCCGAGTTCATTGCGCAGGCTGAGAACCAGATCCCGGGTGGCGACCTTCAGGCCATCCTCGGTCGCCGCCTTTTCCCTGGCAGCTTCCGCATGTGCATCGGCCAGGAGTTTGTCCGCCTTCTCCCGGGCTTCGGCGACGATGTCTTCCGCCTTCGCCCTGGCCTTGGCGAGTATCTCGTCGCCCTCCGACTGCCCGGCGGCAACGCCTTCGGATTTCAGCCGCTCGATCAACGCCTGAACACCGGCCCCTGCCGCGTTTTCCAGCTCATCGGCTGCGTTGTGCTTGGACATCTGTGCCTCCTATGCCGGGATCGAACCCGCCAGAACCAGCGCGAACACCAGCGCAAACACGGAAAAGCCTTCCAGCACCGCGGCGGGCGCCAGCGATATCCCGAAGATTTCCGGCTTCGCCTTCGAGGCGTGAATGGCCGAAGCCAGGACTTCGCCCTGGCGGATACCCGTGAACAGCATGGTGAAGCCCGACAGCACGCCGATGCCGAACAGCGCCGCGCCGTTCGCGGCGTCAACGGTCGACTGCTGGAGCGAGAACATGATGACGATGCCGTAGATCACCTGGGAGGAGGGCATCAGCGAGACACCGATGAAACGGCCGTAGCCGCCATCGCTGTCCAGCATGGCGCCGATCGCGGCGCTGCCACCGAGAGCGCACCCCCAGGCACTGCCGATCGCCCCCAGGGCGACCGGCGCGTAGAGCCCAAACCAGCCGAGAGCCACAACGAATTCGTTCACAGGCGTGTCTCCTCTTTCTTGAACGGATGGAAGGGCGTGCCCTCGTCCTTCAAACCCCAGTTGAAAAATTCAATGACATTCAGGCGCAGACCGTGCACGCAGCCGGCTATCAGCCCGAGGCCGATATTGATCGCATGGCCGATGGCCAGAATCGCGATGGCAATCAGGATCCCGATACCGGGAACCGCGTGGTTGAGCTGCGCCGACAAGGAATTGATGGTTTCCGCGAGAGAGGCGGCCGCGAGACCGAGCGCAAAAAGACGCATGTAGCTGAGTACGTCGGAAAACATGTTGACGAAACGGGCCAGCGCCGCGAAGCCGTCGAAGACCCGCAACGCCCCCGTTTTCAGGGAATTCACTTTCCGGTCGCTGCCGAAGATGCCCACCATCAAAAGACCCAGGATCACCGCTGCCGGTCCCAGCTCCTTCAGGGCAATCCCGAGCACCGCAACGGACACGTTCTGCCCCAGAAAGGTGACCAGCCCACCGAGCGCCACAAGGCACCAGCCGACCGGCTGAAGCCGGCCGCTCAGCGTCTTTTCGTGCCACGCACGCATGAGGTTGGCCAGGACGATATGACTCACGCCGATCGTGAGCGTGATTTTCATCATCACGTCGACATCCTTGAGATGAAGCACCTTAAGATGCGCAAGGAAGCTCCCCTCGGGAGGGGACATGCCGAAATAACTTCCGGTGGCGACGCCGAAAACCGCGGTCGAGATCATCAGCCAGACGGACATCTTCAACATCCGCCTGCCGAGATCCGAACCGGCAAAGCGCTTGCGGAACAGGAACAGGAGCAGGAGCAGAAAGAGGCCGTATCCGGCGTCCGTCATGATCATCCCGAAGAAGATGACGAACGAGACATAGACGATCGGCGACGGGTCCCAGTCGCGGTAGCCGGGCGTCTGGTAGAATTCGACCAGATCCTCCCCGGCGGACAGGGACGGCGCGTTTTCCAGAAGCGTCGGCGGCGTGTCCTTTTCCGAGGCTTCTTCGAACAGCGCGGCCATGCCGAGCTTCGCTGCCAAGTCCCGGATGTCCTGAACCTGATCCTGGCGCGCCCAGGCCTGCAGCACGAACACCCGGTCCGTGTCGGCCGTCTCGAGAGCGGCGCGGCGGCGGGCGGAATGATCGCGCGCGGCGGCCAGGTTATGCGCCAGCAGGTAACCCCATTTGGTCAGCGCCTGCTGCTCGAGCTGAAGCTCTTCCAGCCTCACGGCCGCGTCCTCATAACTGCGCCGCAAGGCCGAAAGCGGCTCCGCGCCGACATGGGTCCGCGGCACCGGCATGGCGCTGGCCGGCGGCTCCTCGGGCGCCAGAAGAACGATATAGGCCCGGAAGCTGTCCCTGTGCACGATCTCCAGGACCTTTCCGGACGGATCGATCGCCTTGAGCTTGCCGTGAGGCACCACGTAGAACCACAGCCGGTTCTCGCCGATCTCGGCAAGGTCGGAAAAACTGAATTCACCCCAGGGTTCGACATCCTGAATGCGCTTGTCGAGCTTGGCGACGAGATCCTCGCATTCCTTCATCGCATGGCGGTTTTTCAGGGTCTGCTCAACGACACTGTCCAGATCGAACTGACCGGGGTCGGTGACCGGACGGCGTTGGGTGGGGCAGGCCATCAGCCAGCGCAGGGCATCGACGGCCTCCCGTCCCCGGCCGGCCGGCACCGCTTCGAGTTCCTTCTGCGCGGAAGCGAGCGGGATGAGGTGCAGGGCACCGAACGCCTGGGCGGCCTCCAGCACCTCGTCCTTGTCGTCCAGAACGCCGATCAGGCTCACCTTGACGAGCGGCACGATACTCATAGCTCGGCCATCCTCGCCTCGGCACCGCGGGCGGCCGTCTTGCGTTTGGAGATCTTCGCGCGCACCACCGCGTCGCGTTCGGCGTCGGCAAGGGCCATCCGGATCTTCTTGATGTTGCTCGCGGCCCGCGGAATCAGCACCTTTTCAAACAGGTTGACCCGCCGGGAAATCACGGCTTCGGCTTCGATCAGATGCTCGAGCCGCTCCCTGGCGACGTCCCGCTCGACATTCAGCCGCAACAGGTCCTGCATGCCTTTGACGTAAGGATCGACCCAATGCGGACGCGCCAGCAGGGAATAGGGTTCGGTTTCGATCTCGACGTCTTCAAGCGTCGGAAGAATGGTGCCGGACAGGTTCTGCCGGCCCCTGACCACGTTCTTGAGCGTGACCAGCCCCTTCAGCGGAACGTGCCGGTTGGCGAGCATCGGCAGAGAATCGACAACGTCGTCGAACCGCCGCGCGACGTCCTCCTCGAGCCGCTTCAAAGTCTCCCTGGCCTTGGCCCTCTCGGCCATGATCTGCAGGCGCTTGAGTTCCAGCGAAGGCAGGAACCGCTTGTATTCCGCCAGCTGTGCGCTCTCCTTCGCCAGAGACGACTTGTTGAGCGCCAGTTTGGCCATCAGGCAGCCTCCTCATCGGAGGATCCGGCGGAGGCTGTCTCGGGGGCAGCCTTTTTCGGGAAATACTTGTCGACGAGGCCCTGTTTCATCAGAAGCTGTTCCGGCTCGAAGCATTCGGCAAGCGTCTGCCAGCACAGGTCGAGGGCCTCCTCGAGCGGCTTGGAGACCTCGATGTCCATGAAGCGTTCCCGGAACAGCGCGCCGAATTTCAGGAGCTGCTGGTCATAGTCCGACAGCTCGAAGGCCATCGACTGTTTCTGTTCCGCGTCCCGGGCGCCGGAATAGAAACGGATCATGGTGTTCATGATCTGGTTGTGATCCTCGCGGGTCACCTTGCCGATCACGTGCTGCTTCAGCCGGGAGAGCGAGCCGAAGGGATCGATGACGCCGCTGTGCAGGTAGAACTGGCCCTCGGTGATGTAGCCGGTGTTGTCCGGCACGGGATGGGTGATGTCATTGCCGGGCATGGTGGTGACGGTCAGAATGGTGACGGACCCGGATCCCTTGAAGTCGCAGGCCTTTTCGTAACGGCGGGCGAGCTGGGAATAGAGGTCGCCCGGATAGCCGCGGTTCGCGGGAACGCGTTCCATGGCGATCGAGACCTCCTTCATGGCATCGGCGAAGGCGGTCATGTCGGTGAGCAGCACGAGGACGCGCTTGCCCTCTTCGACGGCGAATTTCTCGGCGACCGCCAGGGCCATATCGGGCACCTGAAGCCGCTCCACCACCGGGTCGGACGCCTGGTTGATGAACATCACCGTGCGCGGAAAGACGCCGGCGTCCTCGAACTGTTTGCGGAAGAAGGCGTAGTCGTCGAAAATCAGGCCGAGCCCGCCGAAGACGACGATATCTGCATCGGCCTGGATGCCGATCCGGGCGAGGAAGGGGTTATAGGGTTCGCCGGATACGGAAAAGATCGGGATCTTCTGGCTTTCCACCAGACAGTTGAAGATATCGATCATCGGCACGTCGGTGCGGATCATGCGCGAGGCAAGGACCCGCTTCATCGGATTGGCGGACGGCCCGCCGATCGGAACCGCCGGGTCGCTGGCCAGATCCGGGCCCCGGTCGATCGGATGGCCGGCACCGTCGAAGACCCGGCCGAGGATATTGTCCGAATAGGTGACCTTGGCCGCTTCACCCAGGAACCGGACGGAAGCGTTGTTCGCCAGCCCCTTGGTGCCGGAATTGACCTGCAGGGAGACCATGTCGTGGTCAATGTTGATGACCTGCGCGAGGGAAGAAGCTCCATTGCCCGAATCAACCAGCGCCAGATCGCCCAGACACGGCCGGCCTTCGGAGTCCGACTTCGACGATGACACTTGAATCCGGATGATATCGCCTACGATATCGACAATTCGGGTATGGGAGACCAGCATCAACGCCCCCTTGGGAAGGAATTCTCAGATACGCGGCACGGCGCGCAGACCGCTCTGGTGCGGGACCGAACAAGACACAGCCCCGGAATATCTTAGGCGGGTTTTTCGGCTTTTTACAACCAACTTGACCCGGCAAAACATCAAAGCGGCCTCAACCGAAAGCAGGTTAAGAGACAAATGATTGCAGGGGTATGACCTGTATCAACGGACGCAAATCCGGGTTCGGGAGGCGGTCACCAGGCTACACAAGGCGCCGCGTTCGGGGCCGGGAACAGCCTCTTCGACAGAGGTATTCGGCCGCACCGTTTCGCGTCGGTGCGTGAAATCGGTTCGTGGAACCTCGCTGCCTGACAGGATATCCACCTCTGGAAACAATCTAGATTTTCAATTCCTGGTTATGCAAAAGACATCATACACTTCAATATTCGGTATTCTCTCCGGCAGAACACGGACCTCTGAGTCATTCGACGCCTGTCCGCCCTAAAATATTCGCATTCAGCGCGTTCTCAGCAAGTTTGCGGATAGAAAATACGGCGCAATTGTGTTTTTAGCGCAATAAAAACTTAGCTTGAATTATAGTTTTATTAAGTTTTCGAACTTCATCTTCTCTGCATTTCTGCAATTACAAGTTTATTATGAGTTGTATTTTTCCTTTTTACTTCACATTTTTCTAAAAATGATATTTCTTAAACTTAACCTTTGGTTTCTCGAATAGTATTTCCGCACGATTCGCTGCTTCGACATGCGATCATGAATAGTTGCGGAAGCGGAGGCGATGTTGTCGGACCACGTGACCAATTCTTCCCTCGACCTCACGACTCCGCCACATGCTTCAGCAGATGCCAAACCCGTCGGGCGGGCAGACCGCTCGGATGCGCGCAGACCTGCTGACATCAAATCGCCGGTGCGCAGCGATCTCGGCACCATCCTTCTGCACTGGACGCTGGTCATCGCGATCTTTGCCAGCCTCCTGACGGGCCTGCGGCTTTCCTCGGATGCGGAAGGCGCCTGGTTCTCGAAACTGTTCGAACCTGTCCTTCCCCAGGGGGAAATCTGGACCTGGCATTACCTCTCCGCGCTGTTCGTGCTGGCGCTGATCTTCTCCTATGCCGCCTATATGACGCTGGCGCGGCTGAAACGGCGCATTTCGCGCAAGAAGATCGTTGTCCTGACCCTCCCGGCGAGCACCAAGCTGCGCATCGCCGCGCTGAACGTCATCGCCTATTGGGTTCTGTTCGCCGCGGTGATCACGCTGTCGGCCACAGGCGTCCTGCTCTATGTGGGCTATGGCGGCCTGCTGGTGACCATCCACTATACCGCCGCGCTGGTCGTGCTGACCTATGTCGGCGTGCATGTCGTGCTCCACTATTCCTATGGCGGGCTGGGGCAGCTGCTGCGTCTCTTCCGGCCGCAGCGCCTGCGCCGGTTCCCGGGCATGGCCCGGCACCCGCTGGCGCTATCGGCCGCGATCGGCGCGGGTATCGCCGCCGCCGCCGTCACTCTGGATTTCGGCACCAGACCCGATCTGGTGGTCGCCCGGGCGGACACCCTGCCCGAACTCGACGGCGACCTCGGCGATCCGGTCTGGCTGAACGCCCGGCCCGTGTTCGTCGAAACCCAGCAGGGATCGAATCTCTCCGGCACCGGTGCGTCCACCGTCGAAGTCCGCGCCCTGCAAGTCGGCGACAGGATCGTTTTCGGCTTCCGCTGGGAGGACGCTACCCGGTCGATGAAACGGCATCCGCTTATCAAGACAGACGACGGCTGGCACATGCTCAACAACCGGGCGGACATTTCCGACGAGACGGCCTATTACGAGGACAAGTTCGCCATCGCCTTTTCCACCTCCGACGTCTATGGCGGCGGCGGCGCGACCCATATGGGCCCCAAGCCTCTCGGAGACAAACCGGCGCCGATCCACGGCCGCGGCCTCCACTACACCACGGATGGCAGCCTGGTGGATGTCTGGCAGTGGAAGGCGTCGCGCGGCGGCCTGCTGGGCAGGGTCGACGACATGTGGTTCGGCGCACCGGTTGAGCCGACCGGCGACCAGGCGGCCGGCAAGGCGCGCTACAGCGCCGGCTACAGCCCGGACGACGGCACGGCTTTCTATGTCTACAACTATATCGGCGATCCCGAGACGCATTATCACGGCACGGTCGGCGTCCGCCGCCTTCCCGTCGATCATGAAAAGACCGCGGCGCTCATGGGAAAGGTCGATCTCGCCGTGGAAGCGACCGAGGAGGAAGGATCGCAGTGGTGGATGTTCGAATCAGAAAGTGTCCCCTATTCTGAAGAAAAGGATGTGGAAATACCGGTTGGCACGGTCATTCCCGGCGTGCTGATCCAGGGAGAATACACCGGAAACCGGGCCGATCTCAGGGGCGGCTCGGAATGGAAAGACGGATATTGGACGCTGGAGGTCATCCGCGATATGGATACCGGTCATGACAAGGACCTGGCGATGCAGGACGGATTGTTCATGTGGCTGTCGGTCTTCGATCACAACCAGACCCGCCACACGCGGCACTCTCGCCCGGTTCGCCTGACGTTCAACTGATCCTCCAGTCGCCCCCGGGGCCAGCCATCATGTCGAAAAGCACCTGCACCGTTACGATCAACGGCAAGAAGATCCAGGCCAATGTGGGCGATACCCTGATCGACGCGGGCCTCGGCGGCCGGATCGTCATCCCCCACGATTGCTGCTCCGGGCAGTGCGAGACGTGCCGGGTCCGGGTCCTGAGCGGCGCGATCGACGATTTCGGAACGCGGGAAAAGGACACCGTGCTGGGCTGCGTTTCCGTGCTCGAAGGCGATGCGGAGATTTCCTTCGATCCGGTGCCGGTCGTGCAGACGGCCGGCGGCTACGTGGAGACGATCCGCGAGGTCAGGGAAGACTATCTGGAGGTCCGTATCCGGGTGGGCAATCCGGTTCCCTGGCTTCCCGGCCAGTATCTGCGAACGACATTTTCCGGCTTTCCGCCGCGCGACTACAGCCCGACCACGCCACTCAACCTGGATGCGGAACACGACGTCGTCGTCTTTCACATCAAGGTCTATCCGGACAGCGCGGTGTCCTCGAAACTCGGCTCGCACATCAAGAAGGGCCATGGCGTCAAACTGCGCGGACCGTTCGGTAACGCGTTCTTGCGCCGCCAGCCGGAGCCGATCGTCCTGACCTCGACCGGAACCGGCTTCGCCCCGATCTGGTCGATCGCGGTCGCGGCGAGAATGGGGCAGCCCAACCGGGAGATCCGCGTGGTGGCCGGAGCGCGAACGCGCGACGGCCTTTACATGCGCGACGCGGTCCGCTGGCTTCAGAGCCGCGGCGTCCCGATCACGCTGACGGCGGGCGACGGCGACGACGAAACCGTCATGACCGCCCGTCCGCACGAACTCGCCGGCGACCTGACGGCGGACCATGTCGTCTATTCGGCCGGGGCTCCTGAACATGTGGAGGCGATGCGGACGCTCGCCCGCGAAGCCGGCGCGACCTTCTATGCCGATCCGTTCTACATGGCGGAGGAAGACAAGGGCCTGCTGGCATTCACCGGCTCGCTGCTGCGCAAGGTTGCGTCTCCCTTCACCTCGGCACCAACGGACTGACCGGGACCGCAGGATGGTCCGGAACCCGTCCGTTCGGGCCTAGAGCATCGGGCGATAAATCTATTGCGCGGCCGTCGTCGCCGTGCGCTCCGTGGCGAAAATCAATTCCTCGGCTTCGGCCACCGGCATCGGGCGGCCCAGGAAATATCCCTGGGCCTCGTCGCAGCCGATATCGGCGAGCATGTCCAGAAGCTGCTTGGTTTCCACACCTTCGGCGGTCGTGGACATGTTGAGGTTCCGGGCCAGCTCGATCACCGCCTTCACGATGGAAATCGAATCGTCCGAATAGGCCATCGAGCGGACGAAGGACTGATCGATCTTGATCTTGTCGAACGGGAAGCGGCGCAGATAGCTGAGTGAGGAATATCCGGTTCCGAAATCGTCCATGGACACCTTGACGCCCAGGGACTTGGCCTGGTGCAGGGCGTTCAGGACCTCTTCCGAGTCGGTCAGGAGGACGCCTTCCGTCACCTCCAGTTCGAGGCGTTCCGGCTGAAGGCCCGTTTTTATCAAGGCTCCGATCAGCACGGGACTGAAGGCATGGCCGCGAAGCTGCCGGGGAGACAGGTTCACCGCCACGCGCAAATGCTGTGGCCAGCCGGCGGCGATCCGGCAGGCTTCGTTCAGGACCCATTCCCCGAGCGGCGAGATCAGGCCCGTGTCTTCGGCGATCGGGATGAAATCTCCGGGAGACACCAGTCCGCGGGTCGGGTGATTCCAGCGGACCAGTGCCTCAAAGCCGGAAATCGCGAAGCTTTCCAGGCAGTATTGCGGCTGGAAATAGAGTTCCAGTTCGCCATTGGCGATCGCGCTGCGCAGGTCTGTGATCAGTTCGCGGCGGTCGTTGACCGCGACGCCCATATCGGCTTCGAAGAAGCGGTAGGTGTTGCGCCCGTCCTCCTTTGCCCTGTAGAGGGCGAGATCGGCCTGCTTGAACAACTCGTCGGCTGCGATCCCGTCGCCCCTGGCGATGGAAATACCGATGCTCACGCCGATGACGATTTCATGATCGGCGACCTGGAACGGCTGCGACAGTTCCCAGATGATCGACTGCGCAAGATCGTCGATGTCCTTCAGATGGGACGGCAGGCCGGTCAGGATCGCGAATTCATCGCCGCCGAGACGCACGACCAGATCCTTCTCGCCCGCCAGTGTCCTCAGCCGGACCGCCACCTGCCGCAGCAGTTCGTCGCCGATCGGATGGCCGAGGGAATCGTTGACGGTCTTGAATTCGTCCAGGTCGAGGCAAAGGATCGCGAACTCGCCGCCTTCGACCTCCTGCCGTTTGAGCAGCATCTGTTTCTGATCGCGGAACTCGACCCGGTTCGGCAATTGGGTCAGGAGATCGTGGCGGGCCAGGAAGGCCAGCCGGTCCCGGGCTTCCTGGCGTTCGGTAATGTCTTCCGAGATCGCCACCCAACCGCCGTCGGCCAGCGGCTGGCGGGTGGTGAGGACGATCCGACCGGAACGGATTTTCACCATTTCCGTGATCTGGGCTCCGGGCGAAGCGGTTCGCGCCGGGGAGGGGAGTTCCCAGGAACGCGAGGTCTCCGGTTCGACCTTTTTCCCCTTTTGAAGCGCGGTGAGTTCAGACACGGTCATGCCCGGCTTCACCGAACCCGGCTGCAGCCCGAAGAGCTCCGCATAACGCTGGTTGGACACGATCAGCCTGCCGTCCACATCGAACATGCACAGACCGTGCGACATGTTGTTGAGGGCGGCGTCGAACAGGACGTTCTGTTCGCGAAGCTGGGCTTCCTGGGATTTCAGGATCGTGTTCTTCTCGTGCACCCTGGTGCGCAGCGCATCGCGCTCCTTGACCGACCGCTGCAGGGAGACCACGGACCGCGCGATGTCGCCGACTTCGTCATGGCGCTCGGTTCCCACCACCTTGTTTTCGAAGTCCCCGACGGCGATCCCGGACAGCACGCGGGTTATGTCGGTCAGCGGCCGGGTGATCTGCCGCGCCAGCAGAAAGGCCACGCCGGCGAAGGCGGCGAGCGTCAGCATCCCGAAGAAGAACAGCCATTTGAGCAGCTTGGCTTCCTCCTCCGTTCCGATCCGCGTCAGCTCGTTCTGGGTTTCCGTCAGAGCCTGTATGGGCATCAGGGCGCAGACCGTCAGCGGCGGCACGGGGAGGCCGCACTCGATGACCCGTTCGCCGTTAAGCGTTATGTTGGGCGTGTCGGGCCTGCTCTGCAGATCGGTTTCGGAGCCGTCGAAATTCCCCCGCGAGATCACCTTTTCATGATAGACGACGGCCAGTTCGAAGGCATTGATTTGGGCCAGATCGACCAGCAGTGTTTCCTGCGGACGCAGCCAGCGTTGCGCCAGCAGGCCGCCGATGACGTAACCGAAATCGTCGAAAACAGGCACGAAGATGATTTGCGATACATCGTTGACATTGCCGTCCGGCACGAAGACCTGCGTTTCCTCCAGCGGCGCGATTTTCAAGACGGTCCGTTTTTCGCCCGGAAAACTGTCCTTCAGGGAGCCGGCGATTTCCGGAAAAAAACTGAACTTGTGGATCCTCTCTCCCAGGGCCACGAGATCGGCTCTGTAGGACGAGGCGCCGATGACCCTGCCCTCCTCGTCCAGGACGACGATCCCATCGACATCCGCCAGTCCGGCGGCCGGGCCGAGCAGTTCTGACATGGCTACGACGTTACGGGATTCAATGGCCTTGGCGGTGTCCAGGCGTTCGGCAATCGAGCTGATCCGCCGCAGCCTGTCCTCGAAGAGGAACTCCAATCGTGACCCTGTCAGTTTCACATCCGCCTCCAGTTTTTCCTGGAGACGGGATTGCGACAATTTCAGCAGCTCAGTCTCCTGACGGGTCATGCTGCTCTCAAGCTGAAACGCCACCAGCCCGACCAGCCCGGCAAACGCGCACAGCGCCGTAAACACGGCGCCGTAGGTGTAGTGCCAGAGAAGGGAGGAATGGCGTATCATCTTCAAGCAGCCGCCTACCTGCGAACCGGTACGCCGCCAAAGTTCCGGATCAGGTCCCTGGCATGATCTGACAGCACGTAATCGATGAACGCCTTCATTCCGTCATCCATGGTGCCGTCCTTGTAGATCAGCGCCAGCGTCACGGTGCTCGGATAGCCCTCGTCCGTCGGATGATGCCCGTCGATCTTCAGAACGGACAGACCATCTTCGAGCGGACGGGAATAAGGACCGAAGGCAATTGCCCCTTCAACCTTGCGGGCGCTTGAAATCGCTTCCTGCGTGGTCAGCGCGGTTTTCGAACGGGGGGAAAATTCCAGCTCCTTCCAGCCCGGCATCGATGCCCTCAGAACCTGCAACGTGCTGTCGGAATCTTCCCGCCGCACCAGGCGCACCCGCAGATCCGCACCGCCGAGTTCCGACCAATTGGTGATTGCACCGGAATAAAGACCCGCAAGCTCATTGCTCGCAAGTTCTTTGACGCCCGCTGAGGGATGGGTGAAGATCGCAGTGGGGATCCTGGCGATCGGCAGATAGACCAGACCGAACTCGACTTCGCTGTCCTTCAGGGGACGCGCGACCCGGCCGAGGCGTTCCGCGCCGGAACTGACCGCCGCAATGCCACCTCCGGAACCGATGCTTGGGGGGATCGACAGGTCGATTTCAGGATGCGCGGCGGAAAAGGCCTCGCCGATTTCCTGAAGCATCTCGAGGCCATCGCCGGTTCCGACGACCTTGAGCCCGGAATCCGCGTTTGCGGCAGGAGCCTGCAACAGGATGATGCAAAGTGACAGCACAAAGCCGAATGTGAAAATCCGCATTTCAGCTATCCTAACTTGTCATGTTCACCAACGTGACATATTCAAGTTAATCATTCGCTAAAACATCAGATTAAATTCCATTAAATTTCTATTTTTGATTCAAAATCGAACTATAAATTCTCTAATATGAAAATTGAGCGCCTGTTGTTGAAAGGAAATATTTTCACATAGGCAATAAAATTTCATTCCGCATACCGACACACAATCACGATAATCAAGACACAACTTTGACATTTTCTCGCTTACATATTGTAAACTTTACCGATAGCGCATTTCTTGCGAACTTCACCGGCACTACGTCAAGAGGGCTGCAACTGACCCTACAGCACTTTCATCTCGAAAATCCGACCCGGTAACGCCCGATTCACCAAGTCCGGTTCAACGAAAAGCGCGTTCGGCGAGGCGGTCTGTCGCGCACTCGATTGCCACCCCGGCCTGCCGCATCGGACGCCCGCGGGTACAGAGCCCAGAGCATCCTGCGTTCAAGTGAACGCAGACAAGGTGCTCCAACACTTCAAGATCGATCAACTCTTGGGCGTTCAATCGATTCCGATTGAACGTCCGCCGATCTAGGGTCTGTGGGGCATTAGGCCACGGCCCGCCGGCAAGGGGGCGCGGCGCTTGCCCGGACAACCAGTTCGACATCGAGCATCAGAGGCGCGGTGTCACAGCCGCCGGACTCGCTTCCCGGGTCTATGCATTCCAAGAGCAGGCTGGCGGCCTCGACACCCAGAGCCCGCCGGTCCTGGCGGATGGTCGTCAGAGCGGGCACGTAATATTCGGAAAGCTCGATGTCGTCGAAGCCGATGACCGATATGTCTTCCGGAACGCGCAGACCGTTCGCGCTCATCGTCGACATCAGGCCGAAGGCGACCTGGTCGGACGCGCAGAAGACCGCCGTCGGCCGTTCGTCCATCGCCAGGATCTTTTCCGCCGCATCGCGGCCCGATTTCAGCGAAAAATCGCCCCGGATGATCCATTCCTCGCGGAAAGGCAGGTTGAGACGTGCCCGTTCCGCCAGCATGCCCTCCCGCCGCGTATGGGTCAGGACGTTTTCCTCCGGTCCCGTGATATGGGCGATCTTGCGGTGTCCGAGTTCGTAAAGATGCTGCACGGCGAGCCGGGCTCCCCGGACGTTGTCGCTGCGCACCGACGGCAATTCGGCTCCGTGGACCCATTCGCAGGCAAAGACGATCTTCTTGGAAACGCCGTTGTCCTCGAATTGCTGCAGCTCGTGGTTCGACAGCGATCCGTCCAGGCAGATCATCCCGTCGATCTGCGAATCCAGGAAATAGTCGACCAGAGATTTTCCCGTGGCCGTGTGATCGTTGGTGTCGGCGATCAGGACGGAATAGTCGCGTTCTCCGATCGCTTCGCTGATACCCGCCAGGATCTGCGAGAAAAACGGGTTGCCGAGATTGGGCACGAGCACCAGAACCGCGCCGGCCTGCCGCGTGCGCAAATTGCGCGCAGCCCTGTTCACCCGGTAGCCCGTCGACCGGATCGCCGCGAAAACGCTTTCGCGGGTCGCCTCAGTCAGCAGTTCCGGATTGCTGAGCGCGCGACTGACCGTTGCCGTGGAGACGCCTGCCTGTCTGGCAACATCCTGGATTCTCGTATTTTTCTGGACCAAGGCTGTCTCCGGCTCAGGTCATGCCCTCACAAAAGAAGTTGAAATGGCGCAGCAAACGGCAATGCGCTGCAAGGATAAGCGCACAAGCGGGCTTCTGCCCGGCTGAGCGCTTTGACACAGCAGATCGAAGCCGTTTTTGCGTCCCCTCGAGATAGGCAAAATTTTGCCCGGCAACGTCGTCGCAACGCCTTGAAAACCGGATGGTTTCCTGCAGCCTTGCGCCTCGTATCCGAACAAATTCATCCCTACCATTTCAACTTCTTTTGTGAGGGTATGGCCTAGACTAAAGTTTTTCTTTGCGCACAATTCCGGGTTGACACAAGCCCGTTTCCCGAGAATGATGAATGTAATCGATTACATAGACAGATACAACCGAATGTAATCGATTTAAAAATGCGGTGGAGGCCGCATCTTTGAGCACAATCGAACGATCCCGTTCGGTGGGAGGACACTATGAAAGCATTACGCGCTGTATTCGCAGCAACCACTGCCCTTTGCGCAGCAACTGTGGCTAACGCAACCGATCTGGAAGTCACCCATTGGTGGACCTCGGGTGGCGAAGCCGCCGCCGTCGCCGAGTTCGCCAAGGCTTTCGACGCCACCGGCAACCACTGGGTCGACGGCGCCATCGCCGGTTCCGGCGGCACCGCCCGCCCGATCATCATCAGCCGGATTACCGGCGGCGATCCGATGGGAGCCACCCAGTTCAACCACGGCCGTCAGGCGGAAGAGCTGGTCGAAGCAGGTCTGATGCTCGACCTCTCCGCCATTGCCGAAGAAGGCAAATGGCGCGACATCGTCCGTCCGACCAGCCTTCTCGACAGCTGCACGCTGGACGGCAAGATCTACTGCGTGCCGGTCAACATCCACTCCCAGCAGTGGCTGTGGCTGAACAATTCCGTCTTCAAGAACGCCGGCCTGGACGTTCCGAGCAACTGGGACGAGTTCGCGGCCGCCGCACCGAAACTGGAAGAAGCCGGCATCGTTCCGCTGGCGATGGGCCAGCAGCCCTGGCAGACGACACTGGCGTTCCAGGTTCTGCTCGTCGCGCTCGCCGGTCCCGACGCCTACACCAAGATCTTCGGCGACAAGGACACCGACCTTGCAGCCGGCCCGGAACTGGCAAAGGTGTTCCAGGCCGCGGCAACCGCCCGTGAAATGGCCAAGGATTCCAACGTCCAGAACTGGAACGACGCCACCAACCTGGTGATCACCGGCAAAGCCGCCGGCCAGATCATGGGTGACTGGGCGCAGGGTGAATTCCAGGTCGCCGGCCAGGTCGCCGGCGAGGACTACACCTGCCTGCCGGGTCTCGGCGTAAACGAAGTGATCCAGACGGGCGGCGACGCCTTCTACTTCCCGAAAGTGGACGATCCGGCGACTACCGAAGCCCAGGGCGAACTGGCCAAGGTCCTGCTGTCGCCGGAAACGCAGGTCGCCTTCAACCTGAAGAAGGGCTCCCTGCCGGTGCGCGGCGACGTGGACCTGAATGCCGCCAACGACTGCATGAAGAAGGGTCTGGATATCCTCGCGAAGGGTAACATCATCCAGGCACCGGATCAGCTCATGTCCGCGGACAGCCTGACGCAGGTAAACGACCTGTTCGTCGAGTTCTTCAACAACCCGGAAATGTCGGCCGAAGACGCACAGGAACTGTTCGTCTCCATCGTCGGCAACGCCGACTAAGAGCCTCGGGCGTTCCAGCGAACGCTCAAGGACACTCTGACACGCCGGTCCGATCAGCTTTTCCGCGCCTGCGCGGGAAAGCGGGTTGATCCGGATCCGGCAACTGGCTCGCCACCCAGGCGTAATGGGGGCTTCCCATGGGTGGCGTCCTCCAGCCCTGCGCGCAGTTTTCTGCGCGCAGGGAGTGGCGGATCGGCCCCGGACATGTTGACCCCGGACACAGTGAACCGACGACGAGGAAACGCAAGGCATGGCCGCAGCAACGGGCCCCGCAAGATGGCACCGGAATTTCAGTGCCAAGGTGGCGGCAATTCCGATGATCACCACAGCCCTGGTGGTCTTCATAGGAGGAACCGCCTGGACGGTGATCTACTCCTTCACCAACTCCAAGCTCCTGCCCCGGGAAAAATTCGTCGGCCTCGCGCAGTACGAGCGGCTGTGGAGCAGCAACAAATGGCTGATCTCCATCGAGAACCTGGCGATCTACGGCGCCTTCTCGCTCGTTTTCGCGCTGGTGATCGGCTTCATCCTGGCAGCCCTCCTCGATCAGAAGATCCGCTTCGAGGACACCTTCCGGACAATCCTCCTCTATCCCTTCGCGCTGAGCTTCATCGTCACCGGCCTGGCCTGGCAATGGATCCTCAATCCGGATTTCGGCATCCAGCAGGTGGTGCGCAGCCTCGGCTGGGAAAGTTTCGCCTTCGATCCGCTCTATAATCCCGACATCGTCATCTACGGCGTGCTGATCGCCGGGCTCTGGCATGAAACCGGCCTGATCATGTGTCTGATGCTGGCGGGCCTGCGCGGCATCGACGAAGACATCTGGAAAGCCGCCAAGATCGACGGCATCCCGATGTGGAAGACCTATCTGTTCATCGTCATTCCGATGATGCGCGGCATCTTCATCACTGCCATCGTGCTGATCGCCTCCGGCATCATCAAGGTCTACGACCTGATCGTCGCCCAGACCGGCGGCGGGCCGGGCATCTCCTCGGAAGTTCCGGCAAAATACGTTTACGACGCCATGTTCCTGTCGCAGAACCTCGGTCAGGGATTTGCCGCCTCCACCATGATGCTGCTCACCGTCATCATCATCGTCGTGCCCTGGGCCTACCTCGAATTCGGAGGCAAGCGGTCATGACCAAGGCGCCCCATCTGCTCAAGAACTCTCTTACATACGGCGCGCAGCCCGAGACCGGTCCCGACATGTCCCTGACGCCGGGAACCGGCACCGGCGCCCTGGAAATGGAAGGGCCCGCCGGGCGCAAGCCACGCAAGGTCATTTCACGCCGAAACATCTTCATCTACGGCACGCTGATCGTGATTTCCCTCTACTATCTGCTGCCGCTTTACGTGATGGTGGTGACGTCGCTGAAGGGCATGCCGGAAATCCGCCTCGGCAACATCTTCGCGCCGCCCGTCGAAATCACCTTCCAGCCTTGGGTCAAGGCCTGGGCGGAGGCCTGCACGGGCCTCAATTGCGACGGTCTTTCGCGCGGCTTCTTCAATTCGGTGAAGATCCTGATTCCGTCGGTCATCCTGTCCATCGCGATCGCCTCGGTCAACGGCTACGCGCTCGCCAACTGGCGCTTCAGGGGGGCGGAAACCTTCTTCACCATCCTGATCGTCGGCGCGTTCATTCCCTATCAGGTGATGATCTATCCGATCGTCATCATTCTGCGGGAAATCGGGCTCTACGGCAGCCTGACCGGACTGGTGATCGTGCACACCATTTTCGGCATGCCGATCCTAACCCTGCTGTTCCGCAATTACTTCGCCTCCGTTCCCCAGGAACTGTTCAAGGCGGCGCGGGTCGACGGCGCGGGCTTCTGGGCGATCTATTTCCAGATCATGGTTCCGATGAGCCTGCCGATCTTCGTGGTCGCGATGATCCTGCAGGTGACCGGCATCTGGAACGACTTCCTGTTCGGGGTGATCTACACCAAGCCGGACCTCTATCCGATGACGGTGCAGCTCAACAACATCGTCAACTCCACGCAAGGGGTGAAGGAATACAACGTCAACATGGCCGCCACGATCCTGACCGGCCTGGTTCCGCTGACCATCTACTTCATCTCCGGAAAACTTTTTGTCCGCGGCATCGCCGCCGGCGCTGTGAAAGGCTGAAGACAAGTCCCATGGAAGCGACTATGGAAACCAGTATTGCCATCAAGAACCTTTCCCTGAGTTTCGGCGCCCTGGACGTTCTGAAAGACCTGAACCTGGAAATCGGTCAGGGAGAATTCCTCGTGCTGCTCGGCTCCTCGGGCTGCGGAAAATCCACCCTGCTCAACTGCATCGCCGGGCTCCTCGACGTGACCGCGGGCCAGATCTTCATCGGCGGGCGCAACGTCACCTGGGAGGAGCCTTCCAAGCGCGGCATCGGCATGGTGTTCCAGAGCTACGCGCTCTATCCGCAGATGACGGTCGCCGGCAATCTCAGCTTCGGCCTGAAGAATGCCGGCGTGCCGAAGGCGGAAATCGAAGAGAGGGTCAACCGGGCGGCAAAGGTCCTGCAGATCGAGCCGCTGCTCAGCCGCAAGCCGGCCGCGCTGTCCGGGGGACAGCGCCAGCGCGCCGCCATCGGCCGCGCGCTGGTGCGCGACGCCGATGTCTTCCTGTTCGACGAGCCCCTGTCGAACCTGGACGCGAAACTGCGGGCCGATCTCCGGGTCGAGATCAAGCAGCTTCACCAGAAGCTCAGCAACACGATGATCTACGTCACCCACGACCAGATCGAGGCCATGACCCTTGCCGACCGCATCGCCATCATGCGCGGCGGCCGGATCCTGCAGCTCGATACGCCGAACGAGATCTACAAGCGGCCGGCAAACAAATATGTCGCCGAATTCATCGGCTCGCCGACGATGAACTTCTTCGAGGGTACGATCGAGGGCGGACAGTTCGCGACCGAGGGCAAGTCCTTTTCGCTGCAGGGCTATGACTTCCTGGACGGAAGCGCCCCTCCGGGTCCCGCCTGGCTCGGCATCCGCCCGGAACACATGGTCTGCGGCGCCGACGCGGAAACGGTTCCCAACCGGCTGCAGGGCGAGGTCGAGCTCGTCGAACCGCTCGGCTCCGACACACTCGCCCGCCTCAGCTCCGGCGGCCACACGCTGTGGATCCGGATGGACGGCCAGGCGGAAATCTCCCACGGCGACGCGATCACGGTCGGGTTCGATCCGGCGCGCGTCAATATTTTCGACAAAACCTCTGAAAACCGGATTTAACCGGCTCTTTCTGCACATTCAGGACACACAAGATGGATGTTTCTTTCCAGCTCTATTCCGCACGCGACTTCACGCCCTGGGAAACCGTTCTCGAACGGCTCGCCACCCTCGGCTACACCCAGGTCGAAGGCTTCGGCGGCAATTACGAGGATGCGGCCGCGTTCCGCAAGCTGCTCGACATCAACGGCCTGACCATGCCGTCCGGCCACTTCTTTCCGATGGAGCAGTTCGAGGACGACTTCGGCAAGGTCATCGACAAGGCTGGAACGCTCGGCATGAACCGGCTGTTCGTTCCCGCCGTGCCGCAGGAAAAGCGCGTGCCCGACGCGGCCATGTGGCAATCGATCGGCGAGCGCCTCGAGGCAATCGGTTCGAAGGTTCGCGATGCGGGCCTGCGCTTCGGCTGGCACAACCACGCGTTCGAATTCGAGACCTGCGCGGACGGCCGCCTGCCGATGGACATTCTCCTTGCGGCCGCGCCCTCCATCGAGTGGGAGGCGGATATCGCCTGGATCGTCCGGGGCGGCCAGGACCCGCTTACCTGGATCGAGCGCTACGGCGACCGGATCACCACTGCCCACGTGAAGGACATCGCTCCGCAAGGCGAGTGCGCCGACGAGGACGGCTGGGCCGATGTCGGCCAGGGAACGCTCGACTGGAAAGGCCTGATGGCGGCCCTGCGCAAGGCCGGCGTCGACCTCTTCGTCATGGAACATGACAAACCCTCCGATTTCGAACGTTTTGCGCGCCGCTCCATCGAAGCCTTTCGCACCTACTAAGGAATTATCATGAGCAAGACACTTGGGATCGGCATCCTGGGATGCGGCAATATTTCGGCTGCCTATATGCGCCTCGCGCCGCTCTTCCGCGGCATCGAGGTGCGCGCCTGCGCGGATATCAGCGAAGAGGCCGCGAAGGCCCGCGCCGGGGAGTTCAACCTGCGCCAGGAGACGGTCGAAGGTCTGCTGGCGGCCGATGATATCGACGTCATCGTCAACCTGACCGTTCCGGCAGCGCATTTCGACGTTTCCAAAAGCATCCTGGAAGCGGGCAAGCACGTCTATTCCGAAAAACCCTTCGTGCTCAGCGTCGAACAGGGCGAAGCCCTGGCGGCCATCGCCAAGACGAAGGGGCTCCGGGTCGGCTCGGCGCCGGACACGTTCCTGGGCGGCGCGCACCAGCTCGCCCGGCATCTGATCGATACCGGCGCCGTCGGCAAGATCACGTCCGGCACCTGTTTCGTGCAGAGCCCGGGCATGGAGATGTGGCACCCGAATCCGGACTTCTTCTTCAAGCCCGGCGGCGGCCCGATCCTCGATCTCGGCCCCTATTACGTCTCCAACCTGGTGCAGCTTCTTGGCCCCGTGAAGCGGGTGACCGCGATGAGCTCTTCCGGCTCGGCGGAACGGACCATCACCTCCCAGCCGCGCTTCGGCGAGAAGATCACCGTGGAGACCCCGACCACGATCCACGCGGTGATGGAATTCCATTCGGGCGCCCAGATCACCTATTGCGCAAGCTGGGACGTCTGGCAGCACGGCCATTCCAACATGGAACTCTACGGCCGCAACGGCACCCTGCACGTGCCGGATCCGAACTTTTTCGGCGGCGAGGTGCGGATGACCGAGAAGAACGGTTTCGTGAACATTCCGGAAGCCTGGAAACATCCGTTCTCGAAGATCAACGACCGGACCTTCGCCAATTACCGGACCGCCGGCCTCGCGGACATGGCCCAGGCCGTTCTCGACAACCGGCCGCACCGCTGCTCGCTGGAATTCGCGCTGCACGTGGTCGACGTGATGACGTCGATCCTCGCCTCGGGCGAAAGCGGCCGGTTCATCGACATCAAGACCACCTGCGAGCGTCCCGAAGCCCTGGACCCGCAGGCAGCACAAGGCCTCTTGGCCTGATCGGGAGACAACATGACCTGGACGGCAGCCGAAACGCGCTACGACACCATGGAATACCGCCGCTGCGGCAGATCGGGGCTGAAGCTGCCCGCGATCTCGCTCGGCCTGTGGCACAATTTCGGCGACGACACGCCTCATGAGCGCAAGCGTGAGATTGCGCTCACCGCCTTCGATCTCGGCATCACCCATTTCGACCTGGCCAACAATTACGGTCCGAAGCCGGGGGCCGCGGAACTGGCCTTCGGCGAATTGCTCCGAACCGACCTCGGACCCTACCGGGACGAGATAATCGTCTCCTCCAAGGCAGGTTACGGCATGTGGCCCGGTCCCTATGGCGAATGGGGCAGCCGCAAATACCTGATCTCCTCCTGCGACCAGTCGCTGAAGCGGATGGGGCTCGACTATGTCGACATCTTCTATTCCCACCGCTACGACCCGGACACGCCGCTGGAAGAGACCATGGGCGCGCTCGACCACATCGTGCGCTCCGGACGGGCGCTTTACGCCGGCATTTCCTCCTACAACTCCAAGCGGACCCGCGAAGCGGTGGCGATCCTGAAGGAGCTGGGCACGCCCTGCCTGATCCATCAGCCGAGCTACTCGATGATCAACCGCTGGGTGGAGGAGGACGGGCTGCTCGACACGCTCGAGGATCTGGGCATCGGCTCCATCGCCTTCACGCCGCTCGCCCAGGGCATGCTGACGAACAAGTACTTAAACGGCATTCCGGAAGGCAGCCGGGCCACCCAGGGCAAATCCCTGCAGACCCGGTTCCTGAGCGAGGAGAACCTCGCGACGATCCGGGCGCTGAACGGCATCGCCGAAAAGCGCGGCCAGACGCTGGCCCAGATGGCGCTTGCCTGGGTGCTGCGCCATGGCCGGGTGACGACGGCGCTTATCGGCGCCAGCCGGGCGCAGCAGGTCAGGGACTGCGTCGGCGCAGTCGCCAACCTCGACTTCACCGACGCGGAACTGAAGGAAATCGCGGAAACCACCCACGAGGCGGATATCAACCTCTGGGCGGCTTCCTCGGAGCGGAAAGGACCTCAACGCCAATGATCCGCAATCCCATCCTGCCGGGCTTCAATCCGGATCCGTCGATCTGCCGGGCGGGCGATGAGTATTTCATCGCCACCTCGACCTTCGAATGGTATCCGGGCGTCCAGATCCACCGCTCGAAGGATCTGGTCAACTGGGACCTTGCCTACCGCCCGCTGACCCGCGCAAGCCAGCTCGACATGCGCGGCAATCCGGACAGCGGCGGCATCTGGGCGCCGTGCCTGTCCCACGCGGACGGGCGGTTCTGGCTGGTCTACACGGACGTGAAGCGGCTGGACGGGAATTTCAAGGACGCGCATAACTACATCGTCACCGCGCCCTCCATCGAGGGACCGTGGAGCGATCCGGTGCATGTCTCCTCGCACGGCTTCGACCCGTCGCTGTTCCACGACGACGACGGCCGCAAATGGTACCTGGTCCTGCAGTGGAACCACATCTCCAACTCCATCGGCGGCCATCCGCGCCATCCGGCGTTCGACGGCATCCTCCTGCAGGAATGGTCGGAGAGAGACGGCCTGATCGGCGCACCGAAGAAGATCTTTTCCGGCAGTCCGCACGGGCTGACCGAAGGCCCGCATCTCTACAAGCGGGACGGCTGGTACTATCTGACGGTTGCCGAAGGCGGCACCGGCTATGGCCACGCGGTCACCATGGCCCGGTCACGGTCGATCGACGGGCCCTACGAAATGCATCCGGATGTTCACCTGATCACCGCGAAGGACAGTCCCGACTGGCCGCTGCAGCGCGCCGGGCATGGCCAGATCGTCGAAACGCCGGACGGCCAGGTCTACCACACCCATCTGTGTTCCCGGCCGCTGCCGGGCCGGTTCTCGCCGCTCGGACGCGAAACGGCGATCCAGAAATGCGAATGGCGGGACGATGGCTGGCTTTACCTGAAGGACGGCGGCCCCCTGCCGCAGGTGGACGTGCCGGGACTTTCCGACGCGGAGCCCCGCCCGCCGCGTCGGGTCGAGCGGGCGTTCACCGGCCCGTCTCTGCCGGAGGAGTTCCAGTGGCTGCGCACGCCCGACCCCGAAAGGCTGTTCACGCTGACCGGCTCCGCACTCCGGCTCATCGGCCGGGAAAGCGTCGGGAGCTGGTACGAGCAGGCGCTGGTCGCCCGGCGTCAAGAGCATCTGACCTACCGGGCGGAAACGACGCTCTCCGCGTTCGATCCGACCACCTACCAGCAGGCCGCCGGCCTGACCACTTACTACAACCGGCACAAGTTCCATTTTCTCGCCGTGAGCCGGGACGCCCAGATCGGCCGCTGCCTAACGCTGCTTTCCTGCCCCGGCGACTGGCCGGACGGCCGGCTCAGCTTCCCGGCCGCGCCGGTCGCGATACCCGACGGCCCGATCGAGCTCGCCGTCGAGGTCGACGGCGCGCGCCAGCAGTTCTTCTGGAAGCGGGACGGCGAATGGCTGCCCTTCGGACCGGAGCTGGATGCGAGCGTGATCTCCGACGAAGGCGGGCGCGGAGAACACGGGTCCTTCACCGGCGCCTTTGTCGGTATGCTGGCCTTCGACATCACTGGCCTCGGCAAGACCGCCGATTTCAGCAGATTTTCCTATGCACCGGAGGGCACCTGAGACCGGGAAAGCCTTCCGCCACACTCACATCAATTGCCAGACCTAAATAAAATATAAGGGAGAGACAGATGGCAGGACTGATCAAGGGGCCCGCGATTTTCCTGGCCCAATTCGCCGGAGACGAGGCGCCGTTCAACTCGCTTCCAGCCATCGCCAGATGGGCTGCCGGTCTCGGATACAAGGGCGTCCAGATCCCGACCTTCGACAGCCGCCTGTTCGATCTCGACAGGGCCGCCGACAGCCAGACCTATTGCGATGAGGTCAAGGGTGTCTGCGCCGAGGCCGGCGTGGAAATCACCGAGCTTTCCACCCACCTGCAGGGCCAGCTCGTCGCGGTCCACCCGGCTTACGACCTCGCCTTCGACGCCTTCGCGCCGCCGCATCTGCACGGTAATCCGAAAGGCCGCCAGGAATGGGCGGTCGATCAGATGAAGAAGACGGCGGCCGCCAGCCGCATGCTCGGTCTCGATGCCTCCGTCAGCTTCACCGGCTCGCTCGCCTTCCCCTATCTCTACCCGTGGCCGCAGCGCCCGGCGGGCCTGATCGAGGAAGCCTTCGCGGAACTGGCAAGACGCTGGAAACCGATCCTCGACGTCTACGAGGACAATGGCGTCGATGTCGGCTACGAAATCCATCCGGGCGAGGATGTCTTCGACGGGGCGACCTTCGAGATGTTCCTGGAGGCGCTCGGCGGCCACAAGCGCTGCCAGATCAACTACGACCCGTCGCATTTCCTGCTGCAGCAGCTCGATTACCTGGCCTTCATCGACATCTACCACGAGCGCATCTGCGCCTATCACGTCAAGGACGCCGAATTCAATCCGGACGGCCGCCAGGGCGTCTATTCGGGCTACCAGGGCTGGGTCAACCGCGCGGGCCGGTTCCGTTCGCTCGGCGACGGCCAGGTGGATTTCTCCGCGATCTTCTCCAAGCTCGCGCAATACGGCTATGGCAGCTGGGCCGTACTGGAATGGGAATGCTGCCTGAAATCGCCCGAACAGGGGGCAGCGGAGGGTGCGCCGTTCATCGCCAGCCACATCATCGAGGTGACCGACAAGGCCTTCGACGATTTCGCCGGCGGCGAAACCGACAAGGAGCAGATCCGGGCGATGCTCGGGCTCTGACGGCAGCGCCAAGTCGGCTTGAGAGCGGGCGAGGATTTCAAAAGCCGTCGCCCGATTTGCCACCCAGAGCTTCCACTTCGTGTTGTCACCCCGGGCGAACGTAGTGAGACCCGGGGCCCACTCGTTTCCAGAGCGAAGGGGCGGATAAAACGGAAACCTCAGAACAAATCCGCTGCAGGAACAAGCACATCCGCGAGTAGGCCCCGGCTCTGCGCTAGCGCTTGGCCGGGGTGACACGGGAAGAGGTCGCTTGGGCAGATCTTTCTCTCATCCGGCAGCATTGACCTGGAAGCTTTACAGCAGCAGGTGCGACACCGAGGGGGCGTAGAGTGCGTCGACGGCGGCGGCTGTCGCTCCGAGGGCGACCGCGGTCGCGCCCGATCTGCCGATCCTGATCCGGTCCTCCTTGTCGCGCACGCCGTCGAGGCGTTCGGGCAACGGTGCTGCCCGCTCCAGAAGCGCGGTCAGAAATTCCGGTCGGACGATGCCGCCGAGGATGATCGCTTCCGGGTCGAGGATCATCTCCAGCATGTTGATCAGCCGCCGCATATAGGGCGCGACATCGGACATCCAGTCGAGAACCTGCCGGTTTCCTTCCGCGAACAGCTCCTCGATCCGGGCAACGGAGGCATGGTCCGTCGGCTCCAGGCCGAGCTGCTCGCACAGGGCGTTGAGCGACAGGTAGCGCTCCAGGCAGCCGCGGCCGCCGCAGGTGCAGGGCGGTCCGTCCGGGTCGATCATGACATGGCCGATTTCACCGGCATTCTTCATCGATCCGGGATAGAGCGCCCCGTTAAGCACGAAGCCCGCGCCCAGGCCCATGCCGAACTGGATGAAGGCGAAACTGTTGTAGTTCCGGCCGATGCCGTAGACGTGCTCGCCGAGCGCGGCAGCGGAGGCGTCGTTCTGCAGGACCACGGGCAGCCCCAGCACCTGCTGCAGACGGGCGAGATTTTCCGCCGAGCCGAATTCGGAAAAGTTGGTCGCGTCCGTTCCCTGCGCCGCGCCGCCGGCCGTCTCGAACGGCCCCGGCGCGGCGAGGCCGACCCCGAACAGCCGCTTCGCCGTCTCCCTGTTCGTGCTGCGGAACGTCTCGGCCAGACGGAGCACCTGCTCATTGGCGGCCTCGGCGGTCGAGGCGCCGAGATGGCTGCCTTCCTCCCAGACGATGTTGCCGAGCAGATCGCAGACGATGGCCGTCACCGACAGCCTGTCGACATGGAACCCGAGACTGTAGGCATGGTCCGCCCTGAGCTGCACCTTCATGCCCGGATGGCCGCGGCCGGAGGCCTTCCTGGCGTGCATGGCGACGATGCCGCCGCTTTCCAGCTCGGCGACGATGTTCTGCACGGTCTGGCGGGACAGGGAGGTGATTTCGGAGATTTCCGTCCGCCCGATCGGACCCCTCGTCCGGATGACTTCCAGGACGACACGGTGGTTGTGGGTCTTGGCCCGCGTGAGGTTTGTCCCGCTCGTGCGAAACGAATTCGGAATCGGAGAAGTGTCGCTCATGGGCGGAATAGACCAGTTTTTATTTTTTCTATCAATTTGACAAAATAAAAATGGCGCATAGGATGAATTCGCTCAACACAAAAACCGGAGGGCGAGATGAAAGCGATTAAGAAACTTGTTTTGGGGTCGGCTCTTGCCACCCTGGCCATGACATCGACTGCTCTGGCCGAGACCACCTTGAATGCACTTTTCATGAGCCAGGCGGCCTATAGCGAGGACGACATCAAGTCGATGACCGCCAAGTTCGAAGACGCCAATCCCGGCGTCAAGGTCGATCTGGAATTCGTTCCCTACGAAGCGCTGCACGACAAGATCATCGCCGCCGCCGGTGCAGGCGACGACGGCTACGACGTCGTGCTGTTCGACGTGATCTGGCCGGCCGAGTTCGCGACCCGCGGCTTCCTGATAGACGTGACCGACCGCATTCCCACGGACTATACCGACCAGGTGTTCGACGGCGCCTGGACGACGGTGGAATATGACGGCAAGCGCTACGGCATGCCGTGGATTCTCGACACGAAATATCTCTTCTACAACACGGACATGCTGTCTGAAGCCGGCATCTCCGCGCCTCCGAAGACCTGGGCCGAGCTAATGACCCAGGCCAAGCAGATCAAGGAAAAGGGACTGGTGGAATATCCGCTCGTCTGGAGCTGGTCCCAGTCCGAGGCGATGATCTGCGACTTCACCACCCTGACGGCGGCCAATGACGGCAAGTTCTTCGACGGCGGCGAGCCGGCCTTCACCGGTGGCGGCGCGAAGGACGCGGTCGAATTCATGAAGGCGACGCTGGACGAGGGCCTGACCAATCCGGCGTCGCGCGAATATTTCGAGGAAGACGTGCGGCGCGTGTTCTCCAACGGCGAAGCCGCCTTCGCCCTGAACTGGACCTACATGAACGCGCTCGCCAACGACCCCAAGGAAAGCAAGGTCGCCGGCAAGGTGAAGGTCGCCTCCGCGCCGGGTGTCGAAGGCAAGTCGACCGCTTCCAGCGTCAACGGCTCCATGGGCCTCGGCATCCCCTCCAACAGCCCGCATGCGGAAGAAGCCTGGGCGTATATTGCCTTCCTGACCCAGAAGGACATCCAGGACGACTACGCCAAGCTCAGCCTGCCGATCTGGAAAGCCTCCTACGCGGAACCCAAGGTCATGGAAGGCCAGGAAGAGCTGATCGCCGCCGCCAAGGAGTCCATCGCCGTCATGTATCCCCGGCCGCTGGTTCCCTCCTATACTGAAGTCTCCGACATCCTCCAGAAGAACATCCACCAGGTGCTGCTCGGCCAGACCGGCGTGGACGAAGCCCTGGAAGCAGCGGCCGAGCGCGTGAAGCGCATCCGCTAACTCAGAAGGTACGACCGGAGACCGCCGCCATGCTTGGCCGACGCCAGAAACAGGAAAAATGGATGCTTCTGGCGCCGGCCATGCTCGTGCTCGCGCTGATCACGCTGGCCCCGCTCGCCAACACGCTCTGGCTGAGCTTCACCGATACCCGCATTTCGGCCCTGCCGGCTCCGGTGCACTTCATCGGGCTGGAAAACTACGTCTACGCGCTCACTGATCCAGATTTTCAGGCTGCCCTCTACCGCACCCTCTATTTCACCATCGTCTCCGTGGGCCTGGAAGGCGTTCTGGGCGTCGCCGTGGCCGTGCTGCTCAACCAGCCGTTCCGGGGCCGGTTCGTGCTCCGCGCGCTGATCATCCTGCCCTGGGCCGTGCCGACCATCGTCAACGCGGTCGCCTGGCGCCTCATCTACCAGCCGGACTACGGCGCGCTGAATTCGCTGCTCTATCAGCTCGGCCTGATCGGTGACTACAGAAGCTGGATCGGCGATCCCGCAACGGCGATGAACATGGTCATCCTCGCCGATGTCTGGAAGAACTTTCCCCTGGTCGCCTATGTTGCGCTTGCAGCGCTGCAGACCGTGCCCGGCGATCTCCTCAAGGCAGCCGCGATCGAGGGCGCGGGTCCATGGAAACGCTTCCGGTCGATCACGCTGCCCTGGATCGCGGGTCCGCTGATGGTCGTCATGGTGCTCAGGACCATCGAGGCGTTCCGGGTGTTCGACATCATCTACGTGATGACCGGCGGCGGACCGGCGGACAGCACCAAGACGGCGAGCTTCTACGTCTATCAGGAATATTTCAACTATCTCAGAAGCGGCAGCGGCGCGTCCTACGCGGTGCTGGTTGCCGGCATCAGCGCCGTCCTGATCCTGTTCTACTACACGGCAGCGAAGCGCCAGGCCGCGGGAGGCGCGGCATGAGACGGACCCTCCTGCAGTCTGCCCTCATCTATCTGTGCGCCGCCGCTCTTGCGATCTTTACCATGGCCCCGCTCCTGTGGCTGGCGGTGATGAGCGTCAGTGCGCCGACGGACCTGACCGAAGTGCCCCTGCGCTGGATCCCGTCGGAGTTCGACTTCAGCCGCTATGCCACCCTGCTGGACGTTGCGGATGGCAGCGGCGAACGCTTCCTGAGCGCACTCCGCAATTCGATCCTGACGGCGGGAGGCGCGACCGCCGTCGCTCTCGCGCTCGCCATTCCCGCGGCTTACGCCTTTTCCAGGCGGAAGGCATCCATGGTGCTGCTCTTCGCCTTCCTGGCGACGATCATGATGCCGCCGATCACCTATATCCTGCCGCTCTATTCGACCTTCAGCAGCCTGGGGATGCTGAACAAGACCGTCACGCTGGTGATCGTCTATACCGCCATGTTGCTGCCCTTCGCCACGTGGCTGATGAAGGCGAATATCGATGTCTTGCCGGAAGAGGTCGAGCAGGCCGCCTTCATGGAAGGCGCGAGCACCGCCTACACGCTCCGGGAAGTGGTGCTGCCGCTCGCCCTGCCGGCCATCGCGGCAACCGCGATGCTCTCCTTCCTGGTCGCCTGGGACGAGTTCTTCTACGCGCTGATCTTCACCAACGACCTCAACGCCAAGACGCTGCCCGTGGCGATTGCGGATTTTTCCGCCGGCCGGGTCACCGATTACGGCGTCATCGCCTCGGTCGGCGTGATGGCGACCCTGCCGCCCGCCATCCTCGCGATCGCCTTTCAGAAATTCATCGTCTCGGGACTGGTGGCCGGATCGGTCAAGGGCTGACCCGCCGCCCAAGAAGAACAAGGAAACAACACCGCATGCCCGAAGAGCCCATCCTGTCTGTCGACAGCCTGCAGAAGAAATACGGCGACGCCCATGTCCTGAAGGACATCAGCCTTTCCATGGACCCGGGAGAATTCCTGGTTCTGGTCGGACCGTCCGGCTGCGGCAAGTCCACCTTGCTGAACTGCATTTCCGGGCTGACGGACATCTCCTCAGGCACCATCCGCATCGCGGGCAAGGACCGGACCGATGCCGAGCCGGCGGACCGCGACATCGCCATGGTGTTCCAGTCCTATGCGCTCTTCCCGAACATGAGCGTGGAACGGAATATCGGTTTCGGCCTGGAAGTCCGGAAGGTTCCGGAGGCGGAGAAGAAAGCCAAGGTCGTCGACGTCGCCCGGCTCCTGAAAATCGACCATCTGCTCGCCCGCAGGCCGGCGGAACTTTCCGGCGGACAACGGCAGCGGGTCGCCATGGGAAGGGCGCTGGTGCGCGCGCCGGAGCTGTTTTTGTTCGACGAACCGCTTTCCAACCTGGATGCGAAGCTCCGGGTAAGCATGCGGACGGAAATCAAGCGCATCCACCAGTCGACCGGCGCTTCCATCGTCTATGTCACCCATGACCAGATCGAGGCGATGACCCTGGCGACCCGGATCGTCGTGCTCAAGGACGGCGCCATCCAGCAGATCGGCACCCCGAACGAGATCTACAACAGGCCGGTCAATGCCTTCGTCGCGGATTTCATGGGCGCGCCGTCCATGAACCTGATGAAAGGCACTGCAACGCGCGAAGCGGGCCGGATCCGGCTGGACATTCCGGCGCAGCAGGGGCCGGCGATAGAACTCGTCGACGACACCACCGACCCGGACCGCCTTCCCGCGGGACCGGCCGAGGTGCTGATCGGTCTCAGGCCGGAAGCCATGACGGACATGGAGAGAGCGGGAGGCAAAACGCTGCAGCGGGCGGACTGCCTGCTCGACGTCGTGGAACCGGCCGGCGCGGACACCTACGCCATCATCCATCTCGGCGGAACGGAGGCCACCGTGCGCCTGTCGGCGGACGCCGAGGTCGCGGCCGGGGAGATGGCCTCCATCGCCTTCGACCTTTCCAAGATTTCCTATTTCGATATTTCTTCGGGTGACCGCCTATGAGCCGTATCCAAGGACTTGCCGCCGATATCGGCGGCACCAACACCCGCCTTGCGCTGGTCGAAAACGGCCGGGTGCTCGAAGACACGATTGCCCGGTTCCGCAACGCGGATTTCGAAACGCCCGAAGACGCGATCGACAGCTATCTGTCGGGCGCCGGGCATCCGGCCTGCGGATCGGCGGTCATCGCCATCGCCGCGCCCATCGACGGCACCGCGATCCGGATGACCAACCATCCCTGGACCTTCAACGCCGCCTGTATCGGCAGGCTCCTGGGCGGAGCGGAGGTCACGTTCCTGAACGACTTCGAAGCGCTTGCCTATTCGCTGGACCGGGTCGATCCCGCCCGGCTGCGCACCATCCATGCGCCGAAACGGCAATTGCGCAGCAACGCCACCCGCCTCGTGGTCGGTGCCGGAACCGGCTTCAACGCGGCGACGCTTTTCCCGACGGCGAACGGCGACCATGTCGGCGTCGGCGAATGCGGGCACAGCACGCTGCCCGTCGAAACCGAAACGGAACTGCGGCTGTGGAGCTACCTGGCCTTGAACCGCGGCCGGGCCTCGGTCGAGCGCGCCCTTTCCGGCAGCGGCCTGCGCGAGATCTACGAATGGCACTGTCTCGAACGGGGCAAGCCGATCGCCGCGCATACGCCGGCGGAGATCGCGGATCTCGCCGTCGGCGGAACCGATCCCGTCTGTCTTGCGGCCGCAAAGCAGTGGGTGACCTTTCTCGGCCGGGTCGCGGGCGATCTGGCACTGACCTTCCTGTCGCTCGGCGGCGTCGTGCTGACCGGCGGCGTCACCCGCAGCCTGTCGCCGTTTCTGAGCGAGCCGGACTTCCTGACGGCGCTTTGCGCCAAGGGCCGCCAGAGCGAGCTCGTCTCCGGTATTCCGGTCTATCTGCTGGAAGACGATTTCGCCGCGCTCGCGGGCTGCGCGTCCAGAATGTGAAGCCCGGCATCAGGATTTGAGCCCGAGCTCGTCGATCACACCCTGGACCGCCAAGCGGAAAACCTGTTCTTCCGCCGATGGCGGCGTGTCCGGCCGGGTCATCAGGCCGACCGGCCCCTTGGTCATGTCGCTGTCGAAGGGCAGGCGGACCAGGAGGCCGTCGGCAATCTCGTTCTGCACGACGCCGGAGGAAATGATCCACACAGCATCCGTCCTGCGCGTATAGACCCGGCCGAAGGCACCCGAGACCGTCTCGATCTTGTTCGGAATCTCGCCGACGCCGTTGGCGATCATGTAGCGCTCGACGAGCGGGCGGATCGCGGCGCCTTCGGGCGGATAGATGACAGGCCAGTCGACGATCCGCTTGATATCCGGTGCCTTCAGAAGCGGATGGCCCACTCGAACGACAACGTCGACCCGTTCGGAATAAAGCTGCGTGAAGGACACCCCTTCCATCGCGTCCGGACGGCTCAGCCGTCCGATGACCAGATCCAGTTCGCCCATTTTCAGGCGTTCGATCAGATAGCCGTGCGGGCCGTCCATGATCTGCAGCATGACGTTCGGCGCCATTTCGGAGAATTCCCGCACGACCGCGGGCATGATGCTGACCGCCACGCTCGGCAACGCGCCGACTTTCAGCGTCGCGCGGGCGTGTGCGCCTTCCCTTTCGACACCGTCCAATCCCTGCTGCAGGCTTGCCAGCGAGATCTGCGCGAAATGCAGGAAGACCTTTCCCTGCTTGGTCAGCACGATGCCTGCCCGGTTGCGGGTCATCAGCGTGGCGCCGATGATTTCCTCCAGTTCCTTCAAGGTCTTGGAAATGGCCGGCTGGGTGAGATTCAACTTGTCCGCCGCCAGCTTCAGGCTGCGCTCCTGGGCGATCTCCACGAAACACTGGATATGCCGGAACTTGATCCGTCGATCGATCATTCACTTACCGAAATGAGAAACAAAAATGCTCGATTTCTCATTTTACTTCTCTTTTTTGGACATTCAATATGCTTCCAACAGAGGGAGGAATAGATGCGTACTCAAGTTGTCATCATCGGTGGCGGCCCGTCCGGCCTGTTGCTCGGACAGCTTCTTCACCGCAATGGCATCGAGGCCGTCGTTCTGGAACGCAAGACCCGCGACTATGTCCTCAGCCGCATCCGTGCGGGCATCCTCGAAACGGGTTTCGTCAAGCTGATGCGCGAGGCCGGCGTCTCGGAACGCATGGACAGGGAATGCTTCGTCCACGCCGGCACCTGCATCGCCTATGGCAACGAACTGTTCGACATCGATTTCCACAAGCTGATCGGCCAGGACGTCGTCGTCTACGGCCAGACGGAGGTCACCCGCGATCTCTACGATGCCCGGGAGGCGACCGGCGGCAAGACCCTGTTTGAGGTCGAGGACGTCCAAATCCACGGCGCGGACGGCGACGCGCCTTATGTGACATTCACTCACGAAGGCAGGGAGCAGCGCATCGACTGCGACTTCGTCGCCGGCTGCGACGGCTTTCACGGCGTCAGCCGGAAGACCATTCCGGAGACGGTGCGCCGTGATTACGAGAAGGTCTACCCCTTCGGCTGGCTGGGCATCCTGTCGGAAACGCCGCCGGTTCACGACGAGCTGATCTACGCGAATTCCGACCGCGGCTTCGCGCTGTGTTCGATGCGCAACGAGAACCTGTCGCGCTACTACGTTCAGTGCCCGCTGGCCGATCATGTCGAGGACTGGAGCGACGAGGCGTTCTGGGAAGAGCTGAAACGCCGGGTGCCGGAGCACATCGCCGACAAGCTGGTGACCGGGCCGTCGATTGAAAAGTCCATCGCGCCGCTCAGGTCCTTCGTCTGCGAACCGATGCGCTGGGGCCGGCTGTTCCTGTGCGGCGACGCGGCCCATATCGTGCCGCCGACCGGCGCCAAGGGCCTCAACACCGCCGCCTCGGACGTTCACTATCTTTATGAGGGGCTGGTTCAATTCTATCGGGACAAGGACAGCCACGGCCTCGACGCCTATTCGGAAAAGGCCCTTGCACGTATCTGGAAGGCTGAACGCTTCAGCTGGGCGACGACCAACATGCTGCACCGCTTCCCGGACCAGTCTGATTTCGACCTGAAGATGCAGCGCGCGGAGATCGAGTCGCTGCGCTACAACGAAACCGCGCAGAAATGGTTCGCGCAGAACTATGTGGGGCTGCCCTACTGATGAAGATTGCAAGGCTTTCTACCGCCGACCTCAACTGGCGCGAAGACGGCGATCCGGCCGGGCTGCCGGTCGTGTTCGCCAATTCGCTCGGAACCGACCTGCGGCTCTGGGACAAGGTGATCGACCGGCTGCCGGAAACGGGCTTCCGGCTGATCCGCTTCGACAAGCGCGGCCACGGCCTGTCCTCCTGCCCGCCGTCTCCCTATTCCATGGAGGATCTCGTCCAGGACACGGAAGAGCTTCTGGAGGCAATCGGCGTCGAGAGCTGCGTCTTCGTCGGGCTGTCCATCGGCGGCATGATCGGCCAGCTCCTGGCGAGCCGCAGGCCCGATCTGATCAAGGGGCTGGTGCTGTCGAATACCGGTGCGAAGATGGGCGAGGCCGCCATGTGGCAGGACCGGATCGAACGCATCCGCGCCGACGGCATCGAGGCGCTTGCCGATGCCATTCTCGAACGCTGGTTTTCAGAAGGATTTCGTCGGACGGACGAATGCCTGGCGTGGCGGCACATGCTGACCCGCACCCCCGCCGAGGGGTATATCGGCTGCTGCGAGGCGATCGCAGGGACGGATCTGGTCACCTCGACATCGCAGCTCCGGCTTCCCGTTCTCGGGATCGGCGGAGCGGACGACCTGGCCAGCCCGCCGGATCTGGTGCGGGCGACGACGGCTCTCGTTCCAGGGAGCCGGTATGTCGAGATCGAGGCCGCAGGCCATCTGCCCTGCGTCGAACAGCCGGGTCACTTTACCAGCCATCTCATGACATATCTCAAGGAGGACTTCCATGTCACAACGCTATGAAAACGGCATGGGAGTGCGGCGCGCGGTCCTCGGAGACGACCATGTGGAACGGGCGGAAGCCGCCAAGACGGCCTTCGACGAGCCGTTTCAGACGCTGATCACCGAAGGGGCCTGGGGAACCGTCTGGGCCTCGGACGGCATCAGCGCCCGCGAGCGGTCCATGCTGACGCTCGCCCTTCTGGCCGCGCTCGGCAATTTCGAGGAAATCGCCATGCATATCCGGGCGACCGTCCGGACCGGCGCCAGCAAGCAGGATGTGCTCGAGGCCTTTCAGCACGTCGCCGTTTACGCCGGCGTGCCGCGCGCCAACCAGGCGCTGAAGATTGCCAAGGAAACCTATGCAGAGATGGAACGGAACGGCCATCAGACGGAGAGACCCAACGGGAGGAGTTAGCATGAAGCAAGGACCACTTTATCAGCGCGACCGGGAATGGCACCCGCCGGCGCTGACACGGGACTACAAGACCAGCGTCTCGCGCTCGCCGCAATACTCGCTGATCAGCCTTGAATCGACCGTCAGCGAGATCACCGGGCCGGTCTTCGGCCACAACGATCTCGACCCGCTCGACAGGGATCTTCTGAGCAATTACGCCCAGCCGGGCGAGAGCCCGATCGGCGAACGGATCATCCTGCACGGCCGCGTGCTGGACGAGAACGCCAAGCCGATCCCGAACACGCTCGTCGAAATCTGGCAGGCCAATGCGGGTGGCCGCTACCGGCACAAAAAGGACACCTATCTTGCGCCGATCGATCCGAATTTCGGCGGCTGCGGCCGGACCCTGTCGGACGAGAACGGCTACTACTATTTCCGCACGGTGAAGCCCGGTGCCTATCCGTGGCGCAACTGGGTGAACAACTGGCGCCCCGCGCATATCCACATGTCGATCTTCGGCACCGCCTTCGCGCAAAGACTGATCACCCAGTGCTATTTCGAGGGCGATCCGCTGATCCATAAATGCCCGATCGTGAAAACGATCCCCGATCCGGACGCCATCGAGCAACTGATCGCGCGCCTGGATCTGAACGCCACCATTCCCCTGGACACGATCGCCTACAAGTTCGACATCGTTCTGCGCGGCCGCCGGTCCACCCTGTTCGAGAACCGCCTGGAGGGCAACTGATCATGCGCCAGGAACTGAATTACCTGAAAGAAACCCCGTCCCAGACCGCCGGCCCTTACGTCCATATCGGGCTCGCACCGGGCGCGGCCGGGTTCGACATCTACCGACAGGAGCTCGGCTGGGACATCGCAGGCCCCAATGCCAAGGGCGAGCGCATCCGTGTGGAAGGCTGCGTCATCGACGGCATGGGCTCGCCGATCAAAGACGTGCTCCTGGAAGCCTGGCAGGCGAACGCGGACGGGATCTATGCCCATCCGGAGCACGAAGGCGACGTCGAGGACGGTTTCCGCGGCTGGGGCCGCGTGATCACCGATTTCGAGACCGGCGAATGGGCTTTCGACACGATCAAACCCGGTCCGGTGAAAACCGCAGACGGCAAGGTGATGGCGCCGCATATCAGCCTGTGGATCGTGTCGCGCGGCATCAATATCGGTCTGCAGACGCGGCTTTATTTCGACGATGAGACGGACGCCAACGCGAAGGATCCGATCATCAACCTGATCGAATGGGAGCGCCGGCGCCAGACCCTGATCGCCCGGAAGACGGAGCGGGACGGCAAGCCGGTCTACCGCTTCGACATCAAGCTGCAGGGCCAGGACGAAACCGTCTTCTTCGACATCTAGAAGGCGCGCCAAGTCCCACCCACGACCTCATCCTGAGGAGGACCGCCAGGTCCGTCTCGAAGGATGGGCTGCCCGCTCCAGAGCAAGCGGCCCATCCTTCGAGACAGCGCTGAAGCGCTTCCTCAGGATGAGGCTTTTGTGTTGGAGAGACCTCCCACATTACCTCGTCTTGCCCAAACCCGGCTTGACCCTTCACTCATCCTGGCCCTCAATGCGGGACCAGTTCTCCAACGTTGCAAGCCATGCCCCTGTCCCTGTTTTCCAGCCCCATCTATTCCGGCCTTTTCGCGGACGAGGAGCTCGTGACACTTCTCGACGACGAAAGCGATGTCATGCACATGATCGCCTTCGAACGCGCGCTTGCGGCGGCGCAGGGCAGGCTCGGGGTGATCCCCGAGAGCGCCGCGCTGGAGATCGCCGCAAAACTGCAACCCGCCACGGTCGATCCCGCAAGCCTCAGGGCCGGCACCCTCTCCGCCGGGGTTCCGGTTCCGGCGCTCGTCGCGGCGCTTCGGAAGATCGTTGGCGCGGATGCCGGTCAATGGCTCCACTGGGGCGCCACCAGCCAGGACGTCTTGGACACGGCCCAGGTCCTGCAGATCAGGGCCTGCCTCGACAGTCTGGCAACGCGGATCGCCGGCGTCATCGACGCCCTGAAAGATCAGTCGGACCGCTCGGCAACGCAGCTTCTGGCGGGCCGCACGCGCACGCAGGTCGCGACGCCGATCACTCTCGGCTACCGCATCGCCCAATGGGCGCATCCGCTGATCGAAGCGGAAAACGCGCTGCCGGAGCTGCGGAAAACCGTCCTCCGGGTTCAGTTCGGCGGCGCCTCCGGCATCAACGGCGCGCTCGCACCGGACGGCACGGCCGTCTCGGCAGCCCTGGCTGAAGAACTCGGGCTCGAGGACAGTCCGTCCTGGCACGTCAACCGGACGGCGGTGCTGGCGCTCGCCGCGTGGCTGCAGCAGGTCTGTGCGGGCCTTGCCAAGATGGCGGGCGATCTCATCCTTCTGGGGCGCACCGACATCGCGGAAGTCGCCAGCGGAACGGGCGGCGGCTCCTCGACCATGCCGCAGAAGGCCAATCCGGTGCAGGCGGAAACCATTCAGGCGCTCAATCGGATCGCCATCGCCGCCCAGTCCGGCCTGTCCGCGTCCGCCGACCCTTCGGAAGAACGCGACGGCTCGAAATGGCCCCTGGAGTGGATGTTCCTGCCGCAAATGCTTCTGGCGACCGGCACCGCCCTGCGTCACGCCCGGGATCTTGCCGAGAGCCTGAGACCGAACCCGGAAAGGCTTGATGCGGCGATCGCCGCCAATCCCGAGATCATGGCGGAGACGGCAAGTTTCGTGCTTGCCAGAAACGGCGTGTCGCGGGCGGAGGCCAAGGATCTCGTTGCCACCGCCGCAAAGGACAGCGCGCCCTTTGCCGAGGCCCTGGCGAAGATCGGCCCCGCCGGTATCGACTGGCAAAGGAAACTCGATCCGCGGGAAGCGGTCGCACCGGCGAAAGAGATGTCCGCCCGTATTTTCGCGGGGCGACGCCTCCGATAGTCGGTTTGACAAGAAGCAAGTCAGCGAAAGCCGCTTGGCTGAACAGTCTGTTGTCAGCCCTGAAGCGAAGCGCAAGATCGGTGTGACGACGGGGAGTGTCGGGCGATGCCGAACCACAAGCATGCCCGGTCATGCCATGACTTGATCATGGCATCCACGCCGTTTCCTGCCCGCTCGATCAGCCTCAACAAGTTTCCAGGTCACGGCATGGATCGCCGGGTCAAGCCCGGCGATGACCACAGAGTGGGGATAGGCCGAGCTCTATTTGTGAGTAGAAACGGGAGAAAAACAGCGCTCCCCTGACGACGGGTCGAACTTGCCTGCTACCACTCGGCGAAACTGCCGTCCTCGTGGCGCCAGACCGGGCTGCGCCATCGGTGGCCTTCGCGGGCCCGCTCCTTCACATAGTCCTCATCGATGTCGATCCCGAGACCCGGACCTTCCGGGATCGCGACAAAGCCGTCATCGAAGGCGAAGACCTCCGGTTTGCGGACATAATCCAGCAGATCGTTGGTCTTGTTGTAATGGATGCCGAGGCTCTGCTCCTGGATAACCGCGTTGTAGGCGACCGCGTCCACCTGCAGGCAGGCCGCCAAAGCAATAGGCCCGAGCGGGCAGTGCGGCGCCAGCGCGATGTCATAGGCTTCCGCCATGGCAGCGATCTTGCGGCATTCGGTGATGCCGCCGGCATGGGACAGGTCCGGCTGGATGATGTCGACATAGCCGTCGCTCAGAACCTGCTTGAAGTCCCAGCGGGAATAGAGCCGTTCGCCGAGCGCGATCGGCGTAGCGCAGTGATTTGCGATTTCCTTCAGGACCTCACGGTTTTCGGAGAGAACCGGCTCCTCGATGAACATCAGCCGGTAAGGCTCCAGTTCCTTCGCGAGCACCTTGGCCATCGGCCGGTGCACACGGCCGTGAAAGTCGACGCCGATGCCGATCTCCGGTCCGACGGCCTCGCGCACGGTGGCGACCGCCTCCACGGCCTTGTCGATCTTCGCGTTGCTGTCCAGGAACTGCAGTTCCTCGCAGCCGTTCATCTTCACGGCCTTGAAACCGCGCGCCGCCATCTCACGGGCGTTTTCCGCGACATCCGAAGGACGGTCGCCGCCGATCCAGGAATAGACCTTGATCCTGTCGCGCAACCGGCCGCCGATGAGCGCATGCACGGGCTGGCCGAGCGCCCTGCCCTTGATGTCCCAGAGTGCCTGGTCGATGCCGGCGAGCGCGCTCATGTGGATCGCGCCGCCGCGGTAAAAGCCACCCCGGTAGAGCACCGTCCAGTGATCCTCGATCAGGAACGGATCCTTGCCGATCAGGTAATCCGCAAGCTCGTGGACCGCCGCCTCGGTGGTCAGGGCGCGGCCTTCCACGACCGGCTCGCCCCAGCCGCAGATGCCCCCGTCCGTCTCGATCTTCAGAAACAGCCATCGCGGCGGCACGATATAGGTCGTGAGCTTGGTGATCTTCATGGAGAGAATTATCCCGGAACGCGAAACGGCGGTACCGCCAGCATTTCAGGAACCACCGGACTTTGCCAGAGGCTTTCATGCCGGAGGAACACCCCGGCACAGCCTATTTCAGGACATGCGGCAGCCAGAGGGTCAGGGCCGGGAAGCTCACCAGCAGGATGACCCGGATGATCTCGGCGCCGAAAAACGGCATGACGCCCTTGAAGGTTTCGATCATCGGCGTGTCGCGGGCAAGCGACGAAATGACGAAGACATTCATGCCGACGGGCGGCGTGATCAGCCCCAGTTCCACCACGATCAGCGCCAGAACGCCGAACCAGATCTTCAGGTCCTCGGTGCTCATGCCGTAGCCTGCGCCTTCGGCGGCCTGATAGATGCCGCCATTGATTTCCACCAGCACCGGCCAGAAGAACGGGATCACCAGCAGGATCATGGACAGGCTGTCCATCAGGCAGCCGAGCAGGATCAGCGCGACCAGAAGCAGGACGAGCACGGTCATCGGTTCCAGGCCGGAATGGGAGATCCAGGCGGCCGTCTGCTGCGGCAGGCCGACGCGGGACATGAAGATCTTCAGGAGTTCGGCGCCCAGGATGATCAGGTAGATCATGCCCGAGGTGGAAGCGGTTTCCTTGAGGGCGGCGATGAAATCCTTCCAGACGAGATTGCGCTGCAGAAGCCCGAACAGAAGCACCAGGAACACGCCGACCGCCGCGGCGGGCGTCGGGTTGAAGAAGCCGAAATAGATGCCGCCGATCACCAGGCCGAAAATGATCAATACCGGGATCATGCCGACGGTGGCCTCGATGAATTCGCCCCGGTCGGCAACGCCACCCCTCGGGCCGGAGTCCGGCTTGATCGCGACATAGACTGCGATGGTCAGCAGGAACAGGAGAACCGCCAGAAGGCCCGGCAGGAAGGCCGCCATGAACATGGTGACGATATTCGCTTCCACGATGATGGCATAGATGATCAGAACCACCGAGGGCGGGATCAGGATGCCGAGCACACCCCCGGCGGCAAGCGTGCCCGTCGCCAAAGCGCCGGAATAGTGGTAGCGCCGCAGTTCCGGCAGGGCGACCTTGCCCATGGTGGAGGCCGTAGCGAGCGACGAGCCGCAGACCGCTCCGAAACCCGCGCAGCCGGCGATCGCCGCCATCGCGGTACCGCCGCGCAGCCAGCCGAGCCAGGCGTTCGCCCCCCGGAACAGCGCCTGGCTCAATCCGGTCTTGGAAGCGATCGCTCCCATGAGCACAAACATCGGCACGACGGACAGGTCGTAGATGGAAAACTGGCCATAGGCCAGGGTCTTGAGCTGGCTGAAGACCAGCGCCGGGCCGTTCAGCATCATGGTGCCGACGCCGCCCACCAGGATCATCGCATAGGCGATCGGCATCCGGATGCCGATCAGGATGATCAGGGCCGCGAGCCCGCCCAGCCCGAGAAGGAGTGCGTCTGCCATTTTGTTGTTATCCTTTCGACAGCGCCTTCACATCACGCGTCAGGGTGACAAAGGCCGCAAGTGCCAGCAGGGCAAGGGAAAGCAGGATCGGAACGAACGCCATCCAGTGCGGAATCTGCAGGATGGTCGTGGTGTAGTCGTATTCCTTCTGGTCCAGCATGCCATAATACATCCGCCACATCAGCAGGCTGGCGAAGCCGAACGCGACAAGCGAACCGAGCATCGTGAAGAAGGCGATGACCCGCCTGGACGCGCCCGCGGTGAAGATGTCGGCTGAAACGTTCGCCCCGGTGAGCTGGCAATAGGGCAGGAACGCAAAGACCGCCACGGCAACGCCCATCTCCGTCAACTCGAAGTCGCCCGGAAACGGCGTGCCGAAGATCGAACCGATGATGGACAGCATGTTGACGAGCACGACGGCAAGCAGAACCGCCCCGCCCAGCAACGCCCAGACCGTGATCACGCGGTGAGCAGCCCCGGTGAACCCGGAGCCGCTGTCTTGAGAATAGGCGGTCATCAGTTGGAAGAATGGCTCGCGACGGCTGCCTTGGCTTTTTCGACGAGCGCAGCGCCGTCGATCCCCTTCGCGGAGACCTCCTCGACCCAGCGGTCGGTGACCGGAGCGAGCGCTTCGCGGAAGGCCTCGGTTTCCTCTTCGGTCAGCGTGATGTGCTTGTTGCCGGATTCGACGGCCAGACCGATGCCGAAATCGTCCGAGGCAGTCCAGATTTCACCGACCTTCTTGACCCAGTCCGCGCCGGACGCGTCCCGGAAAGCCTTCTGGATGTCCTCAGGCAGGCCGTCCCAGCGGCCCTTGTTCATGGAGACCTGGAAGACGGTGGTGCCGAAGCGTTCCTTGTCGACACCTTCGATCTGATACTCGGTCTGCTCCTGGATCTTCAGCGGCGGAATGATCTCCCACGGGATGAATGCGCCGTCGATCACGCCCTTCTGCAGTGCCGGCGGCAGTTCCGGAACCGGCATGGCGACCGGCGACGCGCCGAGCGCTTCGATCACCCAGGCACCGGTCCGGGTCGGGATGCGGATCTTCTTGCCGGCCAGATCGGCGGGCGAGTGGACTTCCGCGTCGCGCATGTGGATCGCCTGGCCTGCATGCACATGCAGGAACATGGGCTCGACGCCCTTGTAGTCGTCCTTCAGGTCGCTTTCGTAGAGATCCATCAATGCCAGGCTGGTGGCCGACGCATCGTTGGTGTGGATGCCGGGCAGCTCGAACACCTCGGAGCGCGGGAAAAGACCCGGCGTGTAGCCGTTCACCGTCCAGATCAGGTCGACGACGCCGTCGCGCACCTGATTGATCAGCTCGGGCGGACGCCCGCCGAGGGTCATTGCCGGATAGATCTCGATATGGACCTTACCGCCGGAATTCTCCTCCACCTGCTTGGCCCAGGGCACGAGCATCTTGGTGTGCGCCGGTGCCTTTTCTCCAAGGAAATGGTGAAGCTTGAATTCGTACTCCGCCGCCGATGCGGATGTCGCGCCGACAGCGAACAACGCGGCCGCGAGGGCCGCCTTCTTGAACATGTTCATGTATCCTCCTCCAGCGATACTCACGCGAACCGGCAGTGATCCGGGACCCTGATCCACCCATGCGCCGCCGGAAACCGCCCGTCACCAGCCAAAAAGGCCGCCTGGAGCAATCCTCCACACGGCGCGCAAAATCAGGGAACCCAAACGTGCGATGTTCTCGACAGACTGCCGGCTCCGTTTTTCGTCGCAGGGTATCTTCACTAACGGGATTTGCAATGTAAATTGAGATAACAGCCGATATACTTTCCAAATTCAGAAAGTATTTATCTCGTTTCGAAAACTCAGTTCCCGCGCTTTGCCGCATAATCCGGCGGTTTTCCTGCCGCATGCCGCGCCAAGTCCCAACGGCAAGACCCGGCTGCGCGCGCACGCCTTCTTGTTCAAAGGTATCATGCCGCAGACAGAAACATTGCCCGTTGCCCGGGTCTAGGTCCGGACAGGAGACGCTCTAGATGTGAGCTTTCAACCGGTTGTCCTTCGGTGCAGGCAGAAATCAGTCCCGACAACAGACCTCATCCTGAGGAAGCGCGTAAGCGCTGTCTCGAAGGATGAGGGGAGTGGTTCGCACAGGCTCCGAAAGAAACCCTGCCGGCACCTAACAGCTAACCCGCGCCCCAGGTATCGCTCAGGCGGTAGCCGTGGGGCCAGGGATCGTCCGGATCGAGCATGTGCTGGTGGATGCCGGTGATCCAGCCGCGGCCGCTGATTTCCGGGACGATGCCCTTGCGGCCGCCGACAGTATCCTCCGCCAGAATACGCCCGGTGAAGGTCGAGCCGATGATCGAGACGGCCTCGAACGTATCGCCCGTCTTCAATTCACCCCGCGCCGCCATCAGCGCCATGCGGGCGGAAACCGCGGTTCCGGTCGGCGAGCGGTCGACCTTGCCGGGCCGGATCGCCACGGCGGACCGGCCGGTCAGGCCCGTTGCGGAGGGTGTCACCGGACCGCAAAAGGCACAGAACGAGATGTGGTCCCAGTCGAGGTTTTCCGGATGGCAAAAGCCGAGCTGTTCGTTCGCAGCGCCGGTGATCCGGACGCCGAGCCGGGCGATATCGGCGGCCTCGTCCTCAGCGATCGAAAACCCCAACGTCCTTGCATCGACGACCACGAAACTGTCGCCGCCATAGGCCGTGTCGACCGTCAGGGTACCGTGGCCTTCCACCTCGAGCGGGACGGCAAGCCGGTCCGCGAAGCTCGTGACGTTCCGCACGAAGATACGTTCCGCCTTGCGATCCCGGCATTCGGCGCGCACGCGCACCAGTCCGCCGGGGGCCTCCAGAACCATTTCCGTGACCGGCTCGCGCATCGGCACGATGCCGCCGTCGAGCAGCACGGTCGAAACGCAGATGGAATTGGAGCCGGACATCGGCGGCGTGTCTTCCGGCTCCATGATGATGAAGGCGGCATCGGCTTGCGGATGTTTCGGCGGCACAAGCAGATTGACGTGCCGGAAGACACCACCGCGCGGCTCGTTCAAAACGAAGTTCCGCAGGCTCTCGTCCTTGGCGATGAAACTGCGCTGCTCCCACAGGGTCTCGCCCGGCGGCGGCGCGACACCGCCGACGATCACGTCGCCGACTTCGCCTTCGGCGTGGCAGGAAATCACGTGGATGGTCTTGCTGCTGCGCATGGAGGAGCCGTTTCACAAACCGGGAATGCCGGACCGGTAGGGGTCCTCCGGGTCGAAGATCAGCTCGGCCTCGGAGGTAACGAAGGCCCGCCCGGTGATGGTCGGGATGATGCCGCCCTTTGCGCCGGGTTGGTAGCTGAGACGGTAGGTGCTGCCGATCACGCTTTCCTGGACCCAGTCCGCACCCGGCGCCAGCAGGCCGTCGGCGGCCAGGCAGGCGAGTTTCGCGGAGGACCCGGTGCCGCAGGGCGAGCGGTCATAGGACCCGCCTGGGCAGAGAACGAAGTTCCGGCTGTCATGGGCCGGATCTTCCGCCGGACCGAACAGCTCGACATGGTCGATCCAGGCGCCGCCGGCGCCGGTGATCCCGTCCCGATCGAGGGCCGCACGGATCCTCAGGGTCAGATCGGTGAGCGGCCGGATGTTTTCCGGCCGCAGCGCGAAGGGGCTCTCCTTGACCAGAAAGAACCAGTTGCCGCCCCAGGCGACATCTCCGGTCACCGAGCCATGACCGTCGACCTCGACCGTCACGTCCTTCATGAGCCGGTAGCTCTCGATATTGACGACCGACACGGTGTTGGCATCCCGGAGGTCCGCCTCGACGATCCCGACCGGCGTTTCGATCCGGTGCCGTCCCGGCCGGATCCGGCCCATATGCGCCAGCGTCACCGCCAGGCCGATGGTGGCGTGACCGCACATGCCGAGGTTCTTCAGGGTGTTGAAATAGATCACCCCGGCCGCGCAGTCCGGATCCGACGGCGAAACCAGCAATGCGCCGATGACCGCCTCGTTGCCGCGCGGCTCCTGCACGACGGAGGCGAGGAAGTCCTTATGTTCGGCCTCGAAACGATCGGCCCGTTCGGCGAGCGGTCCCGAACCGAGATCGGGGCCGCCCTCGACGATGACGCGGGTGGGTTCGCCTTCCGTGTGGCTGTCGATCACGCGCATTCCGCGATCACTCCGCCTTGCCGGCTCCAGTCCGCGTACCAGGCCTTGAAGAGGCTGTACTGGCTTTCGACGTAATTGCGCTGCGCGTCCGTCAGTTCGTCGGTCGCGTTGAAATGCAGGCGATATCGATCATCGCCGTTCAGGACCATCAAATGCTTGTAGAAGAGCACCAGATCCGGCCCCTCGTCGAAGCTCGACAGGACGCCGAGGGCTTCTTCCAGTTCCATCGCTCTTTGGCGCGCTTCCGCATCGCCCCCGGCCGCCTTTTTGCAAAGCGCGACCAGATGAAGCACCTCCTTCGGCAGGGCGTTGCCGATCCCGGTGATCGCGCCGGTGGCGCCGCAATTGACGAAGCCGTGGTAGACGGCCGTATCGACACCGACCATCAGCGTCACCTGATCGTCGCGGGAGGTGATGTTTTCAGCGGCGTAGCGCAGATCGTCCTTGCCACCGAATTCCTTGAAGCCGACCAGGTTGGGAAACTGGCCGCGCAGGTCGAAAAACAGGTCCGCGCGCGTGGCGAAGCCGTAATAGGGGCTGTTGTAGATGACCGCCGGAAGCTCCGGCGCTGCGGACAGGACGGCGCTGAAATGATGGCGTTGCGCGACGGCCGAACTGCCGCGCGACAGGACCCGGGGAATGACCATCAATCCCTTGGCGCCGACCCTGGCAGCATGAGCGGCATGCGCGGCGGCGGATCGGGTGTTCACGGCGCCGGTGCCGACGACAACGGGCACGCCCGCGCGCACCAGGCGCTCCACGCCCTCCATGCGTTCCTCGTCCGTCAGGAGCGGCCAGTCGCCCATGGAGCCGCAATAGACGACGGCCGACATGCCGAGACCGGCCAGTTCCCGGCCCTTTTCCGCCAGCGCGTCGAAATCCGGTGTCCGGTCGGCCCTGCAGGGCGTCATCAGCGCGGGCATGCAGCCGGAAAAGACATTCGGGGACATTTTTTCTCCTTCTCGGTCGGGTTCCGGCTTTGCCGGCCGCTGGGCGCAGAGCCCACCGGATGGGGCCTTGTTCTCGGACAGGACGCAGCCCGGCGCAGGTTATGAGTTCACACCCTAAACCATTTCTCTGCTTCGTTGAATCACTCACGGTGCGCCGGATCGGCAGACACGCGGACGGACAACAGCGGCATGGAGGAAAGGCACATAATTAAACCCATACGGACGGCAGTCCGTATGGGTTTAATATCGAGTCAGATGGGAGGACCCTGCACAGTTTTTATGTGCCACGACCTTGGCTGATTCCCTATACCTCTGTAATCCGGTCGATTACTTAAGGGAAATTCCGACTATCTTGCAATAATTCTCGAGCTTTTCATGCAAAGTTTTGGGCTTAAAATGTCAAATCCAAATGTAACCTCAGGCTTTCGACCAACGAAAATTACGAGAAAGTTAAAATACGAACCGGGAGACTACGTGCACTTCCTTATTACGTAAGGGGAATCCTTTTCTTCATGATCCTCTGTTTTCCGAAAAGAATTGCACCGGTCTCAAAAATCCCGGAAACCGACCTATATTGGCACCTGCCGGGAGCGCCGTTCGGACGCGTTCCGGCTGCAAACAGGAAAGCCTCCATCGCTCAATGACGAAACTGAGAGCCATCAGCGATCTCCATCTGGCCAGCCCCGCAAACCGCGACGCCCTTCAGGACCTCCCTGCCTTCAAGGATGACTGGCTGATCGTTGCCGGCGACGTTGCGGAGCGGTTCGAGCATGTCCGGCTCGCCTTCGCGACGCTCACGGAAAAATTCGCGAAGGTCTTCTGGGTTCCGGGCAATCACGACCTGTGGGCGATCCCGGACGAAGCCGGAGCCGAGCCGCTAGCCGGAGAGGCGCGCTACCGCGCGCTCGTCGCCTGCGCACGCGAATTCGGCATCTCCACACCGGAGGATCCGTTCCAGATCTGGGAGGGCCCAGGCGGGCCGTGCGTCATCGCGCCGTTGTTTCTGCTCTACGACTACAGTTTCCGGCCCGACCACGTCCACCGCGGCGACGTGATCGGCTGGGCACGCCAGCAGGGCGCCGTCTGCGCGGACGAGCTTTATCTGAACCCCGCCCCCTGGGACAGCCGCGAAGACTGGTGTTCAAGCCGCTGCGAGGAAACCGAGCGCCGCCTCGCCGAGATGCCCGACGGCGCCCAGACGATCCTGGTGAACCACTATCCCCTGCGCAGCGACCTGATCCATATTCCGAGAGCGCCGCGCTTCACCCCCTGGTGCGGCACACGCCGGACCGAGGACTGGCACCGGCGCTTCAACGCCAAGGTCGTCGTTTCCGGACACCTGCACACGCGCCGGACCGACTGGCGCGACGGGTCGCGCTTCGAGGAAGTCTCTCTCGGCTATCCGCGCCAATGGGACCAGAGCAAGGGCATGGCGTTCTACCTCCGCGACATCCTGCCGGATCTATAAATTCGCCAGGTCCCTCAGATAGGCAAGCGGCGCGGGCATGGTGTCGACGACCAGATGCGCCGGTTGCGGGTGGCGGACCGCGAGGGCCATCAGGTGTTCCGGCCCGGGAGAATAGCGTTCGAAATACCATTTCGACGGATCGTCGACGAGCCTGTCGTCGAAATGGATCCGCAAGCTGTCGAGATCGAAGGAAAAGGCGTCGAGCGGCTGGGACAGGCCTTTGCCGATCGCCTTCACATAGGCCTCCTTGAGGGTCCAGAACGTGAGGAAGGTCTCGATCTTGCGCGGTTCGGGTGCGGCCGCCAGTGTCCTGCGCTCCCGCGGCGCGAAAACCCGCTCGGCGAGCTTGTCCGTCTCGGTGCTGCGCTGCAGCCATTCCACGTCGACGCCGATATCGTGATCCACCGTCAGGGCAACCGCGGCAAGCCCCCGCGTGTGGGAGATGTTCACCCTGAGCTTCGGCCCGCCGGGAGGGCAGATCAATTCCGGCTTGCCGTGCTCCTCGACCGAGAAGCGCCAGTCTTTCGGGGAACCGCCCATGCAGTAGCTGAGCAAGCCCCTGCAGGCGGCATGGGCGGCGATATAGACCTCCCGGTCACGCTCGAAATGAAACCGTTCGGAGCGCGTGAACTCATCTTCGCTGACCAGGCTTTCCAGGAGGCCCCAATCGTCTTCACCGATCCGGTCCAGCGAAAGCCACCACAGAGCCGCGCGGTCCGGTGTCACCATGGCCGCCCCCTCCGTGGCCGGTCCGCGCAACAAAAACCGCTCCGCTCCCGGATGTCCCTCAAAGGTCATGCGTCTGCCCGTGCTTTCCCGTCGCTCGTCCTGCTTGTCGCTTTTCACCGTTTAGCGCGTCGGCGGGCCAGGGTCACGGGATAAATGGCGCGCAGGCATCAGCGTCCGGCCAGAGCCGCCGCGCCAGGGAGCCCTCAGTGCGGGTGACTGATTTCCCTGATCTCGCTCGCCACGCGGATCCGGAAGAAGCCGTGGCCTTCCAGCAGCCGGTCCGTCACCGCGGCGGACACCCAGATCCCGGTCAGCGTGATCCATGCGGTCAGGGCGAAAATCGAGGCCCCGGTGATCCCGGCGCCGACCGCACAGCCGCCGGCCAGCATGCCGCCGAAGCCCATGAGCGTGGCGCCGGTCAGATAGCGGGCCATGGATTTTCCGCCCTCGAACCCCTGAAGCACCAGTTCCCGCGTAAGAAGGGCGGCCAGGAACGACCCGAGGAAGACGCCGGGGACAAGGCCGATATCGAAATCCAGGAGATTGCCGGGAGGCGACAGGACGAGCATCAGCGTGTCCGCCGACGGGCCGGTGAAGGTGACCCCTTCCACCTGAACCGGATCGAAGGCTTGCCGGGCCATGGCGGAGGTAAACCACCAGGCAATCGGTATGGCGAGCCCGGCGCCGCAGGCGGCGACAAGCTGCCAGACCGAGCTGCGGGCTTTCCACGCAAACACCAGACCGGCGAAAAACCACAAAAACGCGAAGGCGAGCGTAACGGACGGCACGAGGCCGAGCTGTTCGGTCAGGTCGTTTCCGCCGATATGGACGGTTGTCCAGAGCCCGGCAAGCCATTCCCTCAAGGGCTTGAGAATACCGCGCAGGCTGGCCTGTGCGACGACGGCGAAGACCAGGCCGGACAGGAGCGCCCTCAGGTTCCCGGTGGCGGACAGGACCAGCAGACGGCTGGCGCAGCCGCGGGAGAGAACCATGCCGGTGCCGAACATCAGCCCACCGAGCAGGGCGCCCGACAGGCTTTGCGGCGAAGCGAGCTGGCGGGCTTCGTTGGCCTGCACCTCGCCGAACTGAACGAGGATCTGCGTGGCAATAAGCGCGGAGGAGAAAGCCAGCAGCCAGACCGGCAGGCGGTCGCGGGGCGCGCTGCGCGAGAACTCCAGGGCTGCCGCCCTGAGGCAAAACCGGCTCTGCTGCGCGAAGGCGCCGAAGACGACACCGACGACAAGCCCGCCCAGCATCAGGAGCCAGGGTTCCGGTATCCGGTCCAGAAGATAAGTCAAATCCATATGAAGGTCCCCCCGGAGCATTCCGTATAGAGCCCGGTATACGGGCCAGCAGTGCCACTCAATCCGCCATTATGCATTGACCTTTCTCAAGGAAACATAGATAAATTCATAAATTTGAATATGTGGGAGGAGACAATGACCGGATCGAAGCGATTTGGATTGACGCGGCGGAATGTTCTGGCAGGCGGGCTCGCGCTCACCGCCACCGGCATCGCCGGCCTGCGCAACGCATCGGCCGAAGCCAGCCTGACCGTCGGCGACCACGAGATCACGGTCTTTTCCGACGGACACCTGTCCCTGCCGATGAATTTCATCCTGCCGGAGCAGAGCAAGGAGGAAATCTCGGCCCTGCTCACCCCTCACGGCCTCGCGACCGACATGCTGACACCGGATTGCAACATCACGCTGCTCAGGAGCGGCGACAGGCTGGTGCTGTTCGACGTCGGCTCCGGACCGAATTTCCAGCCGACAGCGGGCGAGCTGCCGGGCAAGCTGGACGCGGCCGGCATCGATCCCTCCGACATTACCGACGTGATCCTGACCCATGCGCATCCGGACCATCTCTGGGGCATTCTCGACGAGTTCGACGATCCGCTCTATCCGGAGGCGAATGTCTGGGTGCCGCAGGGAGAATGGGACTATTGGCTTGCCGACGACACGCTGGCGAACATGCCGGAAGAGCGCAAGAGCTTCGTGGTCGGCGCGCAGTCCCGCCTGCAGGCCATCGAGGAGCGGGTCTCCATGATCGCGCCGGGGCAGGAAGTGCTGCCGGGCGTCGAGGCGGTCGCGACCTACGGCCACACGCCCGGGCACATGTCCTACGTGATCCATGGCGGCTCCGAGAGCGTCTTCGTGATCGGCGACGCCATTTCGAATACGGTGATTTCCTTCGAAAAACCGGACTGGGCATCCGGCTCCGACCAGGACCGGGACATGGGGATCGCCACACGCCTGAAGCTGCTCGACCGGCTGGCCCAGGACCGCTCCAGGGTCATCGGCTATCACTTCCCGCACCCGGGCGAAGGACGGGTGGAAAAGACCGGCGAAGGCTATACGTTCACCGCGGGCTGAGACTTGCAGTCTGCGCTTCGGCCTATTCGGCGGGTGTTCTGCTGCCGCCATGGCGGAACAGGGCCAGAACCGAGCCTTCCAGCAGCCAGGCAAGCCCGATCCGTGCGCCGAAGGCCATGGACAGCATGACCACGGGCGCGGAGATCGCCAGCGTCGAAAAACCCGTGATGCCCTGGCCGACCGTGCAGCCCATGGCCATGACGCCGCCGATGCCCATCAGGGTGCCGCCCAGGATATGGCGGCCGAGTTCCCTGGCGTTGTCGCAGGCCTCCCAGCGGATGTCGCGCTTCCAGGTTGCCGCGGCGACCGCCCCCAGAAACGTACCGACGATCAGGCCGATGCCGTAGTCCGGCCAAGTGCCGGTATAGGTGATGAGCTGCATGATCGTGTCGCCCACCGGAACGACAAAGGAACCGGCCTCGATCTGAACCGGTTCGAAGGAGTGGGCGGAGGTGAAGGTGGTGGCCCACCAGCCGAACGCGATCACTCCGCCGATGACCAGCGCGGACGCGATTTTCGCGTATTCACGCCGGTAGGATGCGGATTTGAAGATCCACGCCAGGCCGCCAAGGGCGATCAGCGCGGCCACGGCTTCCTGGAGCCTGAGGCCGGTGAGCGCGGACAGGATGTCGCCCATGGACTGGCTTCCCGCCCAGTCGAAGGAAAAGGCGAGATCGTCGACCAGCGGCACCCGGACGACGGCGAGGATGCCGCGCTGCACGGCAAGCGCGGAAAGCCCGATCACGGTCAGAACCACCAGCGCCCGGAGGCTGCCGCCGCCCATGCGCAGAACCGCTCCGAAGCCGCAAGTCCCGACGAAGGCCATGCCGATGCCGAACATGACCCCGCCGACGATGGCTCCGGTCCAGGGAAAATCGGAGGAGAGGTAAAAGGAGGCGCCCGGATCGGCAACGCCGATGGCCACAAGAACCTGCGTCCCGACGAGGGCGGACACGGAGGCCAGCACCCAGGTGCGCAGACCGCTGCTGTCGCCGGCATACCAGTGGCGCTCGAGCGATGACAGCGTACAAAAATGTGTCGAGCGGGCCGCGAAACCAAGGACGCACCCTGCAAGCACGCCAAGCAGCGGCGTCAGAACCGCCGGATCCAGAATGAACATGTAGTTGTTACCGTCCTAAAGCCCGGTTGGGCGCTCCCTCCAAATCGATCTGTCTTCATGCGCGCCCGTGTGAACCGGGCAACTGATCGATTTACCAAGGGTAGCAGGGGAGCCATACCGCAGCAATCGCCGAAGATGCTGCACCGCACAGGCCGGAACGGCCCGGTCAGATGTCGTTGGCGCGGACATCCCTGCAGAACAGGTCGTAGAGGCTCGCGATGATCGAGCTGACCTCGTCGTCGACCAGGGTGTAATAGATCATGCGGCCGTCGCGGCGGGACTGGACCAGACCTTCAAGACGCAGTCTCGCCAGCTGCTGGGACACGGCCGCCTGCGGCATGGTCAGGATCTCTTCGAGTTCCGACACGGATTTCTCACCTTCCGACAGCAGGCACAGGATCACCAGCCGCACTTCATGGGACAGTGCTTTCAGCAGATCGCTGGCTTTTCTCGCCTGCTCCATCAGCAGGTCGAGTTCTTCCGCATCCATGTCTTTGTTGAAGACCGGCAAGTTCATGAACGATTGAAGTCCCCGTCAATGCGCCTCTGCGGCGCACAATGTATACTTACCCGGATACTTGCCCGATGTCACCGGGCGGATCAACTTTCGTCAGTTGATCTTCTCCGGAAGTTTCTCCAGCATGGATGCCAGCAGCGGCCAGAAGAAATGTTCTCCGGGATAGCCGCGCAACCGATCGATCTCAACGCCGTTTTCCACCAGCACGAATGTCGGCGTCAGCCTTTCCTTCAAGATGCCGTTCAGGTCGTCCGGCCAGCGGTCCGTGATATCGACCCGCCGCAGCGGCGCCCGCCGGCCTTCGTCGGTCTTGGGATAGGCCACGCCGATTTCCTCGTTCCAGCGCTTGCACCAGACGCAGCCCGGCTGTTCCATCATGATGAGTTCGGCGGCCTGGGACGGCGCCGCCCACAAAAGCCCGGCAAGCAGGGCCCCTGCAAGGGTGCCGAAGCGTGTAGCATCTGACATTTAGAGCTCTCCTGCATTTCTTTGATTGCAATATATATGAACTTTTGAATACTTTAAAGCATTACACCCTCGAGTTTCACCGGGAGGAGATGAATGCTCGATGTATCGCTAGGCGCCGCATTCCTTGCGGGGCTGCTGTCATTTGTCTCACCCTGTGTGCTGCCCATTGTACCACCATACCTGTGTTATCTCGCAGGCGTCAGTGTGGATGAGCTGAAAGGGGAGGCCGCAACGGCCGAAACCGGGCGGCGGGTGATCTTCGCCGCCATTGCCTTCGTGCTCGGCTTTTCCCTCGTCTTCGTGGCGCTCGGCGCGACCGCCAGTGTCGTCGGCCAGTCCATCGCCCGTTACTACGACATTTTGTCCTATGTGGCCGGCGCCATCATCATCGTCATGGGGCTGCATTTCCTCGGCGTGTTCCGCATCGGGCTTCTGTTCCGCGAAGCCCGCATCCACGTGGAAAGCAAACCGGCGGGCATGGTCGGCGCCTTCGTCATGGGGCTCGCCTTCGCTTTCGGCTGGACCCCCTGCGTCGGGCCGGTTCTGGCGGCCATCCTGTTCGTCGCCGGGTCTTCCGACACGACCTGGCAGGGAGCGGCCCTTCTGGCAGTCTATGCCCTCGGGATCGGCCTGCCGTTCATTCTGGCTGCCGCCTTCGCCAGCCGGTTTCTCCAGCTCGCCGGCCGGTTCCGCAAGCACATGTGTACGGTGGAAAAGATCATGGGCGGCTTTCTGGTCCTGACCGGCCTTCTGTTCATCACGGGACAGATGTCGGCCATCGCCTTCTGGCTGCTCGAAACGTTTCCGATTTTCACGCAAATCGGCTGATGGAATAATGGTCCGAGGCCGTTCACCTTTTCTGCTTTCAGGTGATCTCAAGTGAAAGCAGCTTGATCCCGGGAGGACAAAACAATGCGCATTTGGAAATGTCTTATCCTCGTCCTCGGCTTCGTAGCGGTATCCACCGCATCGGCCCTGGCTGTAACCATGGGCGACGACGGCCTGCACAAGCAGCCGTGGTTCACAACGACCTTCCGCGACATGGCGGAAGACATCCAGACCGCTTCCGACGAGGGTAAGCGGCTGGTGATCTTTTTCGAACAGCGGGGCTGCATCTATTGCCGCCAGATGCACGAAAAGATCCTCTCCGATCCGGAAGTCTCCGACTACATCAAGGAGAATTTCATGGTCGTCCAGTACAACATGTTCGGCGACGAAGAGGTGATCGACCTGGACGGCGAGGAACTGACCGAGAAGACCGCGGCGCGCAAATGGGGCTATGTGTTCACCCCGACGATCGTCTTCCTGCCGGAAACCGCTCCGGAGGGAAAAACGGTCTCGGAAGCAGCCGTCGCAACCATGCCGGGCGCTTTCGGCAAGTGGACTTTCTTGAATATGTTCCGCTGGGTCAATGAAAAAGGCTACGAGGGAGACGAGCATTTTCAGAAGTATCATGCCCGTATTATCAACGAGTTACGGGAACAGGGGCGCCTGGACGCGGAGTAACGGAAAGCACAATAAAAGGGCTTGATTTGGCTCCGTAAAAAGGCCTATTGCATAACATATGCAAAAAATCATATCTTTTAATGTGAGGAGGACAGGCGGACCGGTACCCGGCCGCCGGAGGAACGGGACCAGCCGTTTCGCACTGAGGAGGAAAGCCGACATATGAAAATGGGCGCGACACTAACAAGCCTGCCGGCCGTCTTGGCCGGACTGGCTGTCATGGCCGCATCTGTGGCACACGCGGGAACGGTGGCTCCGGACAGCGTTCCGATCGAGGACATGGAAATGACCCAGTCCCTGACCGGCGTGAAGGGGGACCCGGCTGCCGGACGCGAGGCGTTTGCGGACCGCAAGAAGGGCAACTGCCTGGCCTGCCACGTCAACGCGGATCTGAAGGAAGAGCTTTTTCACGGAGAAGTCGGCCCGGAGCTTGATGGCGTTGCCGACCGCTGGAACGAAGCGCAACTGCGCGCCATCCTCGTGAACAGCAAGGATGTTTTCGGCGAACAGACCATCATGCCCGGCTTCTACACGCTGAAGGTCGGCATCAATGTCGACGAAGATCATGCGGGCCAGACCATCCTGACCGCCCAGGAGGTGGAAGACGTGGTCGCCTATCTCATGACACTCAAGGAAAACTGATCTCGGGACTCTGATCTCGGACCCAAGGAGCAAGAGATGAACTTTACACGACGCCAGGTGTTCGGCCTGACAGCAAGCGCGGCAGCCTTCGTGGCCGTTGCACCGCGCATTTCCTTCGCAGCGGCGGATGATACCGAAGCCGCCATCAAGGCCTTTACCGGCGGCGCCGAACCGGCCACGGGCACCGTTACCCTCGACACCCCGGAAATCGCCGAGAACGGCAACACGGTTCCGGTCGGTGTTTCCGTCGAAAGCCCGATGACGGCCGACAGCTACGTCGAATCCGTCCTCATCCTGGCCGACGGCAACCCCAACCCGGCCGTCGCCACGTTCCGCTTCACCCCGATGAGCGGCGCCGCCGACGCCAAGACCCGGATCCGGCTGGCCAAGACGCAGAACGTGATCGCCGTCGCGAAAATGAACGACGGGTCCACCTTCATCGACCGCAAGGAAGTCAAGGTCACCATCGGTGGCTGCGGCGGCTAAGTCAGCGTTTTCCAATTAAGGGGGCTGCGAAGCGCAGACCCGGTATCCAGTTTTCCTGGAACCGCTCCAGGCGGAAGACAGGTTTTTAGAGGAACAGATCATGGCAGATCCGAAACCCCGCGTGAAAGTGCCCAAGAAGGCAGAGAAGGGTGAAGTCATCACCATCAAGACCCTGATCAGCCACCCGATGGAATCGGGTCAGCGGAAGGACAAGGCAGGCAACCTTGTGCCGCGGCAGATCATCAACAAGTTCACCTGCGAATTCGACGGCCAGCTCGTCTTCGAATGCGACATGGATCCGTCCGTTTCGGCGAACCCCTACATGGAGTTCAACGCGAAGGTCGAAAACAGCGGAACCTTCAAGTTCACCTGGGTGGACGATAACGGCAGCGTCTACGAAGCCGAGAACAAGATCACGGTCGAATAGGCCGTGATATCCGAAGGCCGGGACAATCGGGAGGAGACGATTTGGCCAGATCCTACACATTTTCAATAGCAGCAGGTGTTGCCCTGGTGCTGGGCGTACAGTGCGCGGCATTCGCAGGCGGACCGTCGGACGACAAGCTCATTATCGACGACGAGATGGAAATCATCACACGGACGGCGGCGCCGGAAGGCCACCCGCTCGACGAGGTGATTTCCGGATGGCACTACCGCACCGACGAGACGCGCGCGCTGGAAGCCGACAGCTTCCAGAACCCGGGCATGCTCTATGTGGAGCGCGGCGAGGAAATCTGGAACACCGTTGACGGTGCCGCCGGCAAGTCCTGTGCCTCGTGCCACGGCGACGGCAAGGAGTTCCTGAAAGGGCTCGGCGCCAACTATCCGAAATGGAATGCCGACGCGGGCAAGCCCTATAACATCGAGCTCCAGATCAACGCCTGCCGCGAAGCGAACATGGAGGCCGAGCCCTACAAGTTCGATGCAGCGGACCAGAAAGCGCTGACGACCTTCATCAAGCACCAGTCCCTCGGCATGCCGGTGGAAGTCGACCTGACCAAGGGCGACATGAAGGCCTGGTGGGACAAGGGCAAGGAACTCTACTACACCCGCACGGGGCAGCTGAACCTGGCCTGCGCGACCTGTCACGAGGACTATAACGGCAACTATATCCGCGCCGACCACCTCAGCCAGGGCAATGTCAACGGCTTCCCGACCTACCGGCTGAAGCAGAGTGCGATGGTATCGCTGCACAACCGTTTCCGCGGTTGTATCCGGGATACCAGGGCGGCATTTCCGCCGGCCTTTTCAGACGATCTGATGGCACTTGAAGTCTATGTGACCTGGCGCGGCTCGGGTCTCGGGGTCGAAACCCCGGCGGTTCGCCAGTAAAGGCGTCCCTCCCAGGCATCCGGCGCGGACGCAGCCGCCGCGCCGGAATGTCCTGCAGCGAATTCTAGATCGACCTGCCTTCGGGCGGCATCCCGCGAAGCGGAAAGGTCGATCGATTTGAGAGTGTGAGAGCATCAATCCCTCGCTCGGGCCCATGATCGGGCGAACGCGGGAAGCTCTGCCGGAAAAAGCACGTTTCATCCACATACGGATGGTCAAGGTGCGCGGGCTTCCGTGTGCCAACGGGAAAATTATGCTCACGGCCAGGCCTCCGGTTCTGGCCCCGATCAGAGGAAGGGAAGGAATGTTCTCAAGACGTGAGTTCCTGATGGCAGCGACGGCGACGAGTGCGCTGCTCGGGTCAGGGATGGCGGGATCGTGGTCCCGGCTGATGGCGCAGCAGGCGCTGACGGAAGACCAGCTCCTAGAGATGGAATCCAAGGGAAAACTGACCCTGGTCCATATCACCGATCTCCATGCCCAGCTCAAGCCGATCTATTTCCGTGAGCCGTCGATCAACCTCGGCATCGGGGAAGTGAAAGGCAAGCCGCCGCATGTGACGGGTGCCGATTTCCTGAAGCTCTACAACATCCAGCCCGGCACGCCGGATGCCTATGCCCTGACGAGCGAGGATTTCGTCTCCCTGGCACAGGCCTACGGCAAGATGGGCGGCATGGACCGGGTGGCGACCGTCATCAAGCGCATTCGCGCGGAACGCGGCGCGGACAACGTGCTGCTGCTGGACGGCGGCGACACCTGGCAGGGCAGCTACACGTCCAACCAGACGCTCGGCGAAGACATGGTCACGATCATGAACACGCTTTCGCCCGACGCCATGACCGGTCACTGGGAATTCACCTACGGCACGGACCGGGTGCAGGAAGTGGTCGAGAACCTGCCCTTCTCGTTCCTGGGTTCGAATATCTACGACAACGAATGGGACGAACCGGCGTTCGAATCCTGGAAGATGTTCGAGCGCGGCGGCGCCAAGGTGGCCGTCATCGGCCAGGCCTTCCCCTACACGCCGATCGCCAATCCGCGCTGGATGATCCCCGGCTGGTCGTTCGGCATCCGCGAGGAAGACATTGCCAAGCACGTTCAGGAGGCCAAGGACGAAGGCGCCGAAGTCATCGTCCTTCTGTCTCACAACGGCTTCGACGTGGACCGCAAGCTGGCGTCGCGCGTCGATGGCATCGACGTCATCCTCACCGGGCATACCCATGACGCCCTGCCCGAACCTGTGATCGTCAACGACACACTGGTGATCGCTTCCGGCTCCAACGGCAAGTTCCTGTCCCGCGTGGACCTGGACGTCCAGGACGGCAAGCTCGCCGGTTATTCCTACCGCCTGATCCCGATCTTCTCCGACGTCATCACGCCGGATGCGGATATGGCCGCGCTGATCGACGAGGTCCGCGCGCCTTTCGAAAGCGAGCTGTCCCGTGTGCTCGGCAAGACCGACGACCTCCTCTACCGGCGCGGTAACTTCAACGGCACGTTCGACGACCTGATCTGCCAGGCGCTCCTGGAAGAGCGCGATGCGCAAATCGCGCTGTCGCCCGGGTTCAGATGGGGCACGAGCCTGCTTCCGGGACAGGACATCACGCTGGAAGACCTGCACAACGCCTGCGCCATGACCTATCCGGCCGCCTACCGCTCTTCGATGACCGGTCAGACGCTGAAGGACATCCTGGAAGACGTCGGCGACAACCTGTTCAACAAGGATCCCTACTACCAGCAGGGCGGCGACATGGTCCGCGTCGGCGGCATGGGCTACACGATCGATCCGAACAAGGATATCGGCGAACGCATTTCCGGCATGACGCTGCTTGCGACCGGCGAAGCGATCGATCCGGCAAAAGAATATGTCGTCGCGGGCTGGGCCTCGGTCAATGAAGGCACCGAAGGCCCGGCGATCTGGGACGTCGTCGAAAACCACATTTCCAAAAACCCTGTCGTCAAGCTGCCGGACAACCAGTCCGTGAAGCTTGCCGGCTGATGTTTGAACAAGAGGACCAGTGATGAGTGACAAGACCGTTTCTCAATCGCCGAACCTGTCACGCCGGGCGCTTCTGAAAGCCGGTCTTGCCACGGGCGTGGCAGCAGGTGCGGCGGGTACGGCCCGCGCAGGCGGAGATCCCTTGATAACCGAGATACAGGACTGGAACCGGTATCTCGGTGACGGCGTGCAATCGCGTCCTTACGGCACGCCGTCAGAATTCGAAGCCCATGTGGTGCGCCGCGATGTCGAGTGGCTGACGGCTTCCACCGAAAGTTCGGTGAACTTCACGCCGCTGCACGAGCTGGACGGCATCATCACGCCGAACGGCTTGTGTTTCGAGCGCCATCACGGCGGCATCGCCGAGATCAACCCGGCCGACCACCGGCTGATGATCAACGGCCTCGTCGACACGCCGCTGGTATTCACCATGGAAGACCTGAAGCGGTTCCCGCGGGAGAACAGGGTCTACTTCCTGGAATGCGCCGCCAACTCCGGCATGGAATGGCGCGGCTCCCAGCTCAACGGCTGCCAGTACACGCACGGCATGGTCCATTGCGTCATGTATACCGGCGTGCCGCTGAAGCTGATCCTGGAGGAAGCCGGCATCAAGACCAGCGCGAAATGGGTCATGCCGGAAGGCGCTGACGCTTCGGCGATGACGCGCTCCATCCCGCTCGAAAAGGCGCTGGACGACTGTCTCGTCGCGTTCAAGATGAACGGCGAGGCGTTGCGTCCGGAACAGGGCTACCCGCTGCGCCTGGTGGTGCCCGGCTGGGAAGGCAACATGTGGGTCAAGTGGCTGCGGCGCATCGAAGTGGGCGACGAGCCCTGGCACCAGCGCGAGGAAACCTCCAAGTACACCGACCTTCTTGAGAACGGCAAGGCCCGCCGCTTCACCTGGGTCATGGACCCGAAGTCGGTGATCACCAATCCGAGCCCGCAGGCGCCGATCACCCACGGCAAGGGTCCGCTGGTGATTTCCGGCGTCGCCTGGTCAGGCAACGGCCGCATCAGCCGCGTGGACGTGTCCATCGACGGCGGCCGCAACTGGAAAACCGCCCGACTGGACGGCCCGAGCCTGCCGAAGGCCATGCACCGCTTCTATCTCGATATCGACTGGGACGGTTCCGACCTTCTCCTCCAGTCGCGCGCGATGGATGAAAACGGCTACTTCCAGCCGACCAAGAACGAATTGCGGGCGTCCCGCGGCGAAAACTCGATCTACCACAACAACGGCATCCAGACCTGGTATGTCAAAGCAGACGGGACGGTGGAAAATGTCGAAGTTTCTTAAAGTTCTGAGCCTCGGCGTTTCCCTGGCGGCGTTGCCGGTTCTGGCCGGCACCGCAGTCGCCGGCGATGCCGCCAAGGGCGAAAAAGTCTTCAAAAAATGCGCGGCCTGCCACGCGGTCGGCGAAGGCGCCAAACACAAGGTCGGCCCGGAGCTGAACGACATTTTCGGGCGGACCGCCGGAACGGTCGACGGCTACAAGTATTCCAAGGCCATGATCGCAGCGGGCGAAGGCGGGGTTGTGTGGGACGAAACCACCCTGACCACCTACCTGCATAAGCCCAAGGACATGATCAAGGGCACGAAGATGGCGTTCGCGGGCCTGAAAAAAGAGGCCGACCTGGAGAATGTGATCGCCTATCTGGCCACCTTCTCCAGCGCCGCCCCTGCGGCCGAAGAAGAGCAGAGCGCCGCGGAACCGGCACCGGCACCGGCGGAAGCCGAGGTCGAAACGGCGGCGGCCGAGGCAACCGCCGCTCCGGTCTCCGAACTGCGCGAAGGCGGCGTCTACGGCCTCGGCCGGGCGGCGACGGAAGATGAAGTGGCGGCCTGGGACATCGACGTCCGCCCGGATGGCACGGGCCTGCCCGTCGGGTCGGGCACCGTTGCCGACGGCGAGGTGCTCTTCACCGACAATTGCGCGGTCTGCCACGGCGACTTCGGCGAAGGCGTCGGCCGCTGGCCGGTTCTGGCGGGCGGTCAGGATACGCTGACCGACGAGCGTCCGGAAAAGACCATCGGTTCCTACTGGCCGTATCTTTCGACGGTCTACGACTATGTCCGCCGGGCCATGCCCTATGGCAACGCCCGCTCGCTGTCCGACGACGACGTCTACGCCATCACCGCGTATCTGCTTTATCTGAACGACATCGTCGAGGACGAGGATTTCGAACTCTCGAACGAGAACTTCACCGATATTCATCTGCCGAACGAAGAAAACTTCATCGCGGATGACCGAACGGAAGAGCCTCATTATGCGAAGAAGGACGTGCCCTGCATGAGCGACTGCAAGGCGGATCCGGTCGAAATCACCATGCATGCCCGCATTCTCGACGTGACACCGGGTTCGGTCGACGACGACGAAGCGGCAGGAATGGGAGGCGTCGACTGACATCGTTTTTGCGGACCGGCCCATTGAAAAAGGGCCGGCCGCGAATGGACGCCGCGGATTATCCGCGGCGAAAGGAGGAGGAAACGATGAAAGGACTTGGCAAACTGATGGTGACCGTTTCGGCAGTGTTCCTGCTGGCCACGGCCGCCATCGCGGAAGACGGAATCCACAAGCTCGCGTTGCAGGTCACGGACAACGATCCGCAGAAAATGAACACCGTTCTCAACGTGGCATCCAATGTGGCGCGCTACTACTCCGAGCAGGCTGAGGAAGTCGACATCAAGATCGTCGCCTTCAACGCGGGACTTAACATGTTTCGCGCCGACACGACACCGGTCGGCAAACGCATGAAATCCTTCACCCAGAGCATGCCGAACGTCACCTTCGAAGCCTGCAACAACACGCTCCAGGCGATGTCGAAGAACGAAGGCAAGGAGATCGAGCTCCTGGAGGGCGTGGAAATTGTCCCCTCGGGCGCCATCACTCTCATTGAACTGGATGAGGGCGGCTACACTATCATCCGGCCCTGAGGTCGCATAGATTGATTGCCTGTGCGGACGGGAGACCCGCCCGCACAGGACAGCTAGATCGGGTTGGGAGAGCCCGGAATGACAGGATCCAGACGAAGCAGGCCGTCGAAGGACGCCTTTCTCAGGATCGCCGCTCCGGCACGGGCCGGACCGGCAATCGCGGTCGGTTGCGTCCTGTTTCTTACGATGCCTGCTGCCGCGCAGGAGGGCGACCCGTCGAAGGGCGAAGCCCTTTTCAGGCCTTGCCGGTCCTGCCACGAAATCGGCGCCGATGCCAGAAACGGCGTCGGTCCACATCTCGACGGCCTGTTCGGCCGCCAGGCGGGCGTGATCGATGGCTTCAAATATTCAAGCGCGATGAAAAAACTGGGCGAAGAGGGGCTCGTGTGGAACGAGTTCACCCTGGACCAGTATCTGGAAAAACCGCGCGCCTATGTTCCCGGCACCCGGATGTCCTTTCTCGGCATGCGCAAGCACGAGGACCGGATCGACGTCATCGCCTATCTCAAGCAGCTGTCGCAGGAAGCGCCCTCGGCGCATCCGGAATCCGGTCCGGCAATGCACGCCGAGATCGGAACCGCCGCGATGCAGCTCGACGGCGATCCCGACTATGGCGAATACCTGTCCACCGAATGCGTGACCTGCCATCAGATGTCCGGCCGGGCGGACGGGATTCCGTCGATCGTCGGCTGGCCCAAAACCGCCTTCATCCGGGCTCTTTTCGAATACAAGACGAATGTCCGCAGCCATCAGGTCATGCAGAACATGACAACCAATCTCGGCAACGAGGAAATCGCAGCACTTGCGGCCTATTTCGGCTCGCTCGAACCGCAGTAAGGGCCTTTCCACAAAAGCCCGGCCGCATGCTGCCTATCTGGGGAGGAAGGAAAATGCCTAATATCTCACGCCGCTCCTTCGGACTGCTGATGGGTGCGGGGGCCGGCACGCTGGCCCTGCCCTATTACGCCCGGGCGCAAGGCAAACCCAGGGCCGTCGTCATCGGCGGCGGCGCGGGCGGCGCCACGGCGGCCCGCTACATGGCCAAGGATGCCGGCGAGGACCTGGACGTCACTCTGATCGAGGCCAATCCGGCCTATACGACCTGTTTCTTCTCCAACCTCTATCTCGGCGATTTCCGCAGCTTCGACTCCATCACCCACGGCTACGACAAGCTCGCCTCCAACTACGGCGTCACCATTGTCAACGCCTTCGCCGACACGATCGACCGGGAGGCAAGAGAAGTTGTGATGGCCGACGGTTCGAGGGCCGCTTATGACCGGCTGATCGTGGCTCCGGGCATCGACCTGATCTACGACAGCGTGCCCGGTTATTCGGAGGCGGCGGCGGAGATCATGCCGCATTCCTGGAAGGCCGGCCCGCAGACACAGCTTCTCAAAGCGAAGCTCGATGCCATCGAGAACGGCCAGCAGGTCGTGATGGTCACCCCACCCAATCCCTACCGCTGCCCTCCCGGGCCTTACGAGCGCGCCTCCATGATGGCGCATCTCTTCAAGAAAAAGGGCCTCGGCGACTGCAAGATCGTGATCATCGATCCGAAGCCGAAATTCTCCAAGCAGGCGCTCTTCTCCGAAGGTTGGGAGAAATATTATCCGGGCATGGTCGAATGGTACGGCCCGGACGTTCACGGCGGCATCAAGAGCGTCGATCCGCAGACCGGCGAAGTGGAGACCGACCTGGACACTTTCAAAGGAGCCCTGGTCAATGTCATCCCGGCCCAGAAGGCCGGCATGATCGCGGCCAAGGCGGGGTTGACCGACGAGAGCGGCTTCTGCCCGATCGACCCGGCCTCCATGCGCTCGAAGATGGACGAGAACATCTTCGTCATCGGCGACGCCTCGATTGCCGGCGACATGCCGAAATCCGCGTTCTCGGCCAACAGCCAGGCCAAGGTCGCGGCGATGACCATCCGGGGAGAACTGACCGGATCCAAGGTCTTCCCGGCCAAATATTCCAACACCTGCTGGAGCCTGATCGAGACCAATGACGGGGTGAAGGTCGGTGCCCAGTATGCCCCGACGGAGGAAAAGATCGCCTCGACCCACAGCTTCATCAGCCAGACCGGCGAAGACGAAGCGGTGCGGCGGGCGACCTACGAGGAATCCGTCGGCTGGTACAAAGGCATCACCACCGACATTTTCGGGGCCTGACCGGCAGAACCGTATCTTCCGTGCCGTCCCGGCTTTGATCCAGGACCCGCGACGAGGCCCCGGCTCAAGGCCGGGGCGGCCGAAATGGAAAGTATCCCGGTTCTCGCATAGGGGAGCCGGCGATACTTCAGGAAACTCACGGGAAATCGCCGGCAAAAATCCACGGCGACAAGTGTTCCGTCACCCTGTCGGCCATCGAGAGGTCGTCGGAGGCCGTATAGATCGACGGCGCGGCGACGACCCGGAGACCCGCCTCCTTCGCCGACAGGACGCCGTTCCGGCTGTCCTCCAGCGCGATTGCGTCACCTGCCTCGAGCCCGAGCCGTTCCAGGGCAAGAAGATAGACGTCGGGCGCGGGTTTCTTGGCCGCGACCTCGTCTCCGGCGGCAATGACCTCGAAGACTTTATTGGCCGGTTTCTCGAAACAGGCCAGGCACAGGGCGTCGACATTGGGCCGGTTGGTGGTTGTCGCGATCGCGAGCCGGAGCCCGGCTTCCCGGGCGAAGCCAATCAGATCCGCTATGCCGGGACGCAGGGTCACGGCACCGCCTTCCAGCAGGCTTGCGTAACGCTCGGTCTTCTTTCTGTGCAGCACGGCGATCTCATGGTCTGGCACGAAGCTTTCCATCTCGTCGCTCCACTGGCGCATGCGTTCCTTGCCGCCGGTGGTCTTCAGCAATCGCGTGTAGGTCTCGATGCTCCAGTGCCAGTCCAGTCCGGCATCCCGGAAAGTGTGGTTGAATGCCTGCCGGTGCAGTTCCTCCGTCTCCGCCAGAGTTCCGTCCACATCGAAGATGAGTGCCTTCACACGAACACTCCCTGGTGGGCGAACACTTCCTCCGTCACCAGGGGCAGCTCCGAAAAGGCTTCGAAGCGGAAGGTGTAGCGGACAGTTTCGAGCCGGGCGTTCAGATAGCCTTCGGTGAACAGGCCGAACAGGGTCCTTGCCCGCGACGCGGTCAGGGAATCGACGGCGCTGTCGCCTACATAAAGCGCCGGTCCGCCGCCGAGCGTACCGATCAGGCTTTCAAGGCCGGTGGGATCGGGTTTGACCGTCGGGAAGCTGTCGCCGCCGACGACCGCTTCGAAGGCGTCGTAAAGGCCGTAGGTCTTGAGGATATGGGTTGTCGGCGTGAGCGGCTTGTTGGTGCAGACCCCGAGCCGGAAACCGAGCCATTTCAGTTTCTCTAGACAGGATTCGACATCGGGAAAGACGCGTGTCAGCTCGGTGGAGCGGACGTTGTAGTCGTCCAGAAATGCCGCGATCAGCCGCTCGCGGTCTTCCGGCTTCAGCTCCGATGCCTCGATGATCCGGTCGATCAGTGTCGGCACGCCGCGGCCGATGAAGGACCGGATCTGGTCGAAGGTCAGCGGCGGCAGCCCCTCGGCCTTCATGAGACGGGACGCGGCGGCATGAATGTCCGGCGCGCTGTCGATCAGCGTGCCATCGAGATCGAAAATGACAATCGGTGTTCCCATGTGCGTATCCAGAATTCGAGCGAGCCGGCCGGGAGCAGAAGCAAAGCGGGTCGCCGCATCCGAGACCGGTTCGAAGCTTCGTTTTTCTTGTCGTTATGCCGTCATCCTGCGGGCCGGCAGGGCGGCTTCGCGGATGGCCCGCATGTTGGCCCCATAGACGCCGGGATTGTCCACCGAGCCGCCGCGGAACACCGCGGAGCCCGCCACAAGCACATCCGCTCCGGCCTCGGCGACGCGCGGAGCGGTCACCGGATCGACGCCGCCGTCAATCTCGATATGGACGGGGCGATCGCCGATCATGTCGCGCAGGCTGCGGATCTTGGCCGTCAGGTCGATGAACTTCTGTCCTCCGAAGCCGGGGTTCACCGTCATGACGCAGATCAGGTCGGTCAGGTCGAGCAGATGGGTGACGGCTTCAGCCGGTGTACCCGGATTAAGCGCCACCCCCGCCTTCATGCCGGCGCCCCGGATCGCCTGGAGCGTGCGGTGGATGTGGGGGCCCGCCTCGACATGGGCCGTCAGGATATCGGCGCCCGCCTCGGCATAGGCCTCGATATAGGGATCGACCGGCGCGATCATCAGATGGACGTCCATGACGGTGGTGACATGCTTGCGGAAGGCCTTGACCGCCGGCGGGCCGAAGGTGAGGTTCGGGACGAAATGACCGTCCATCACGTCGACATGCACCCAGTCTGCGCCTTCCGACTCGATCGCCCGGATCTCCCGGCCGAAATCGGCGAAGTCAGCGGAGAGGATCGACGGAGCGATCTTGATCGAGCGGTCGAAAGTCATGGCATTCTCCTGTTGTCTGGCGCAAGGCCGCACCGTTATTCGGCGGCTTGCTCGGCGGGCGGGCGGTCAACATCGAGACCGCCCTGGAAGACGCGGCTCTTGCGGACGTCCGGCTCGCAGATGGTCGACAGCGCCTCGACGCCGAGCGGACCGGTGCTTTCGGAAAACAGCCGGTTGGCCTGGCGCAGCCTGGCGCGGTCGAGCGCGTTGCGGATCGAGCGGGCATTGGCGAAATGCGGCTGCTTGCGGCGCAGCGAGATGTATTCCGCCATCGCCCGTTCGGCCGCATCGTCGAACGCATAGTTCTGCCCCTTGAGCATCGAATTGGCGATCTGCAGAAGCTCCTCGTCCGTGTAATCGGGGAAATCGATGTGATGGGCGATACGCGAGCGGAAGCCCGGGTTCGCGGAAAAGAACTTGTCCATCTTGTCGGCGTAGCCGGCCATGATGACGACCAGGTCGTCGCGGTTGTTCTCCATCACCTGGAGCAGGATCTCGATGGCCTCCTGGCCGTAGTCGCGCTCGTTGTCCGGCTTGTAGAGGTAATAGGCCTCGTCGATGAACAGCACGCCGCCCATGGCCTTTTTCAGGACGTCCTTGGTCTTCGGCGCCGTGTGGCCGATATACTGGCCGACCAGGTCGTCCCGCGTCACCGAAACCAGATGGCCCTTGCGGACATAGCCGAGCCGGTGCAGCAGCCCCGCCATCATGCGGGCGACCGTGGTCTTGCCGGTCCCCGGATTGCCAGTGAAGCTCATATGCAGCGTCGGGGTTTCCTGCGCGAGCCCCATGTCGCGCCGCGCCTTGTCGACCAGAAGCAGGGCCGCGGTCTCGCGGATGCGCTGCTTGACCGGAGCAAGGCCGATCAGCTCCTCGTCGAGTTCCCTCAGAACGTCGGCAACGCCGGAGCTCTGGTATTCGGCGGCAAGGTCAACGGTTTCGGGCCTGGGTGTCGGTGTGTCGTCGCTCATGAGTCCGGTTCCTGATTAAAGAGCCATGCGCCCCGGGGGGAAGGAGGAGCGCATGGCCCTGAGGGATCGCTCTGATTCCCGGAATTGGCCGGTCGTCCCGCTCCCGTGCCGTTCTCGCGGAAGCGGGCCGGTCCAATTCTAGTAACGAGCGTCCCAAGCGTATTTCTGCGACCGGCCCTGATAGTCGGTCCGCTGCATGTGGATTTTGGGTTCCTCCGCCGGGCGGTTGACGATGAAAGACATCATCACCGTTTCCCAGCCGCGCGTGTTGTCGAAGGCGAGGATCCGGATATAGGCGTCCGGATGTGCCTTGCGGCAGTCCTCGAACTCCATCATCACGCCCTTCGCATCCCGCAGGTCGAACATGGGGTTGCCCCACATTTCCCAGAAATTGTTCCGCGGATGGGGGTCGTAGGTATATTCCAGGCTCACGGCCCAGTCGCGGCCGAGAATATATTCGACCTGCGCGGTGATCTGCTCGTCGGTGAGATCGGGCAGGAACGAGAAACAGCCTTGTGTGATCCGCATGGTCAGTCTCCTTACATGGCCGGGGTTGCGGTCGGCACGAAGTCCGACGTGTCGGTGGAAGTGTAGTTGAAGGTGATGTTGCCCCAGGTTTCCAGCGCGGCTTCCAGCGGCTTGCACCACTTGGCGGCGTCGCGCAGGATTTCCGGGCCTTCGGTCTTGATGTCGCGGCCCTCGTTGCGGGCGAGCACCATGGCTTCCAGCGCCACGCGGTTCGCGGTCGCGCCCGCCTGGATACCCATCGGGTGGCCGATCGTGCCGCCGCCGAACTGCAGCACCACGTCGTCGCCGAAGAGATCCAGAAGCTGGTGCATCTGGCCGGCGTGAATGCCGCCGGAGGCGACCGGCATGACCTTCTTGATGTCCGCCCAGTCCTGTTCGAAGAACAGGCCGCGCGGCAGGTCCACCTGGCTGTGGGTTTCGCGGCAGACGTTGTAGTAGCCCTGCACGGTCATCGGATCGCCTTCCAGCTTGCCGACCGCTGTGCCGCAGTGCAGGTGGTCGACACCTGCCAGACGCAGCCACTTGGCGATGACGCGGAAGGAAATGCCGTGGTTCTTCTGGCGGGTGTAGGTGCCGTGGCCGGCGCGGTGCATGTGCAGGATCATATCGTTCTGCCGACACCATTCGCTGATCGACTGGATCGCCGTCCAGCCGATGATCAGGTCGACCATGACGATGACGGAGCCAAGTTCCTTGGCGAATTCCGCCCGGCGGTACATCTCCTCCATGGTTCCAGCGGTGATGTTGAGATAGTGGCCCTTCACCTCGCCGGTCTCGGCGGTCGCCTTGTTGACGGCCTCCATGCAGTAGAGGAAACGGTCGCGCCAGTGCATGAAGGGCTGAGAGTTGATGTTCTCGTCGTCCTTCATGAAGTCCAGACCGCCCTTGAGGCCTTCATAGACCACGCGGCCGTAGTTCTTGCCGGACAGGCCGAGCTTCGGCTTGGTGGTCGCGCCCAGCAGCGGCTTGCCGAACTTGTCCAGGCGCTCGCGCTCGACCACGAGTCCGGTGGGCGGGCCCTTGAAGGTCTTGCAGTAGGCGACAGGGAAGCGCATGTCCTCCAGGCGCGCGGCCTTGATCGGCTTGAAGCTGAAGACGTTGCCGATGATCGACGCGGTCAGGTTGGCGATGGAGCCTTCCTCGAACAGGATCAGGTCATAGGCGACGTAAGCGAAATACTGGCCTTCCTGACCCGGAACCGGCTCCACCTTGTAGGCCTTCGCCCGGTACTGGTCGCAGGCGGTCAGGCGGTCGGTCCAGACCACGGTCCAGGTGGCCGTGGAGCTTTCGCCGGCAACGGCGGCGGCCGCCTCGATCGGGTCGACGCCGTCCTGGGGCGTGATCCGGAAGAGAGCCAGAATATCGGTGTCCTTCGGCTCGTAGTCGCCGTCCCAATAGCCCATCTGGGCGTATTTCAGGACGCCCGCGGCATAGCGCTTCTTCTGGTCCTTGATTTCCTGGGGGGTGCTCATCTCGTTCATGACATGAAGTCCTTTCGTTTTATGCAGCCCGGGCGGACGCGATCTGGGGATCGAGCGCCCCGGACGCGTAACGCTTTGCCATCTCGTCCATCGAAACCGGCTTGATCGCACCGGCGTGACCGGCGGTGCCGAAGCGCTCGAAGCGGTCGCGGCACAGTTTTTCCAGTTCGTCCATGGCTGGGATCATGAATTTGCGCGGATCGAATTCCGCGGGCTTGTCCATCGCCACCTTGCGGAACATGCCTGTCATGGCCATGCGGCAGTCGGTGTCGATATTGACCTTGCGCACGCCCATCTTGATGCCGCGCTCGATCTCTTCCACCGGCACGCCGTAGGTCTGGGGCATGTCGCCGCCATGGGCGTTGATCAGATCCTGCAGTTCCTGCGGCACGGAGGACGATCCATGCATGACCAGATGGGTGTCCGGCAGCTTTTCATGGATGCCGGCAATGGTCGCCATGGACAGGATCTCGCCGTCCGGCTTGCGGCTGAACTTGTAGGCGCCGTGGCTGGTGCCGCAGGCGATCGCCAGGGCATCGCATTTGGTCGCCATGACGAATTCGACCGCCTGGTCCGGATCGGTGAGAAGCTGGTCGTGGCTGAGCTTGCCTTCGGCGCCGGAGCCGTCCTCCTCGCCCGCCTCGCCGGTTTCCAGCGAGCCGAGCACGCCGAGCTCGCCTTCCACGGAGGCGCCGACCGCGTGGGCGGCCTTGGTGACGCGTCTCGTGATTTCGACATTGTAGTCGTAGGAGGCCGGCGTCTTCATGTCCTCTTCCAGGGAGCCGTCCATCATCACGCTGGTGAAACCGTGGCGGATCGCCGACAGGCAGGTGGCGTCGTTGTTGCCGTGGTCCTGGTGCAGCACCACGGGAATGTCCGGGAACATTTCGGCGAGCGCCTCGACCATATGGCGCAGCATGATGTCACCGGCATAGGAGCGGGCGCCGCGGCTCGCCTGCAGGATCACGGGCGCATCGCAGGCCTTGGCGGCGCGCATGATCGCAAGCCCCTGCTCCATGTTGTTGATGTTGAAGGCCGGCACGCCGTAACCGCATTCGGCGGCATGGTCGAGCAATTGGCGCAGTGTGATCAAAGCCATGTGTTTCCTCCGTCGGCCGCTTTCGCCGCCTCAATCGGGGCTGTTCCGCCGGGAGGCTTTCCGCCCTCCGGCTCTCTTCGGGCGCCGCGTCTGGCAGCGGCGCCGGTGAAATCGCTGGTCCGCAGGGGACCGGGTTTCCGACCCTTGAGGATCAGAGAAGACCTTTCGCGGCTTCCGCGACCGCCTCCGGCGTGATGCCGAAATGCCGGTAAAGCTCCTCGGCCGGAGCAGACGCGCCGAAGCCGGTCATGCCGACAAAGGCGCCATTCTCTCCGATCAGGGCATTCCATCCCTGGCGCACCGCGGCCTCGACGCCAACGCGCGGCGCGGTGCCGAGCACCGCGGTCCGATAGGCGGGGTCCTGTCCGGCGAAGAGCTCGAAGGACGGCGCGGAGACGACCGCAGCCTTCACGCCGGTCTCCGCCAGCCTGTCGGCCGCGGCGAGCGCGATCTCGATCTCCGAACCGGTGGCGATCAGGGTGACGTCGCGCGGCCCGTCCGCCTGGCGCAGCACATAGGCGCCCCGAGCGGTCCTGTTTTCGTCCGTGTGTTCCGTGCGCACGGTCGGCAGGCCCTGCCGGGAAAGGCACAGAACCGTCGGCGTGGTTGCCGAGGTCGCGGCGATTTCCCAGGCTTCGGCGGTCTCCACCGCGTCGGCGGGCCGCAGGACCGTCAGGTTCGGCATGGCGCGCAGCGATGCGATCGTCTCGACCGGCTGGTGCGTCGGGCCGTCCTCGCCCAGGCCGATGGAATCGTGGGTCATCACATAGGCAACGGGCACGCCCATCAGGGCGGAGAGGCGGATGGACGGGCGGCAATAGTCGGCAAAGGCCAGGAACGTGCCGCCATAGGTGAAGAACCCACCATGCAGCGCGATGCCGTTCATGGCGGCGGCCATGCCGTGCTCGCGGATGCCGTAATGGATGTAGTCGCCGCTGAAATCGGCGCGCGAGACGGGCCGCATCTTCGAGGTCTTGGTGTTGTTCGACCCGGTCAGGTCGGCGGATCCGCCGACCGCATTCGGCAGGGTCGCGTTGACCACTTCGAGCGCCATCTCGGAAGCCTTGCGCGTCGCCATCTTGGGAGCGTCGGCGCTCAGACCGATCTTGTAGGCGGCCATCTGCCGGGCCAGGGCCTCGGCGTCGACGGGCGCGAGCGACCTGTCGAAATCCGCCGCCTTCGGGTGGGCGGCCTTGCGCCGCTCCCAGGCGTTGCGGGCCGTCGCGCCGCGTCCGGCGACCGCGCTCCAGGCGTCCTTGACCGCCGCCGGAACCTCGAACGGCTCATAGGGCCAGTCGAGTCCAGTGCGGGCAGCGGCGATCTCTTCCGCGCCGAGAGGCGCGCCGTGCACCTTGTGGCTGCCGGCCTTGTTCGGAGCGCCCATGCCGATCACCGTTCGGCAGGCGATCATCGAAGGCTTGCCGGTCTCGGCGCGGGCGGCGGCAATCGCGGTGGCAATGGCTTCGGGGTCGTGCCCGTCGACGGCCTGGACATGCCATCCGGCCGCGTCGAAACGCTTCTGCTGGTCCATCGAGGTCGACAGGTCGGTCGGTCCGTCGATGGTGATACGGTTGTCGTCCCAGAACAGGATGAGACGGCCGAGGCCGAGATGGCCGGCAAGGTCGATGGCCTCGTGGCTGATGCCCTCCATCAGGCAGCCGTCGCCGGCAATCACGTAGGTGTAGTGATCGACCAGCTCGTCGCCGAAGCGGGCATTGTGCATGCGCTCGGCCAGCGCCATGCCGACGGCGGTCGAGATCCCCTGGCCGAGCGGGCCGGTGGTCGTCTCGATGCCCTTGGCGTGGCCGTATTCGGGATGACCGGCCGTGCGGGCGCCGAGCTGGCGGAAGTTCCTGAGCTGATCGGTATCCATGTCGTCGTAACCGAGCAGGTGATGGACGGCGTAGACCAGCATGGAGCCGTGGCCGGCGCTCATGACGAAGCGGTCCCGGTCCGGCCAGGCCGGATCGGACGGATCGATGTTGATGAAGCGGTTGAACAGGACGGTGGCCACATCGGCGAGGCCCATGGGCGCGCCCGGATGGCCGGAATTCGCCGCCTGGACGGCATCCATGGCAAGAAACCGGATCGCATTCGCCATTGCGGTTTCGCACGAAAGAACTGGGGTCTGCACGTTCATCGGATTTCTCCTCAGGCGCGTTTGGATTCGTGGACAAGACGCAGGATCATCGGCGTGAAGATGAGCTGCATCGCCAGGTCCATCTTGCCGCCGGGAATGACGATTGAGTTCGCGCGGGTCATCCAGCTGTCGTGGATCATCGACTGCAGGTACGGGAAGTCGATGCCGCGCGGGTTCTTGAAGCGGATGACGACCAGGCTTTCGTCGGGCGTCGGAATCCAGCGGGCGATGAACGGGTTGGAGGTGTCGACCACCGGCACCCGCTGGAAGTTGATGTCCGTTTCCGTGAATTGCGGGCAGATGCAGTGCACATAGGCATGCATGCGGCGCAGGATCGTGTCCGTGACGGCTTCCGTGGTGTAGCCCCGGCGCGCCTTGTCGCGGTGGATTTTCTGGATCCATTCCAGGTTGATCACCGGCACCACGCCGATCTTCAGGTCGGCCAACGCGGAGAGGTTGACCGCGTCGTTGACGACGGCGCCGTGCAGGCCCTCGTAGAAGAGCAGATCCGACTTGCTCTCGAACGGCGCCCAGTCGGTGAAGGTTCCCGGAGGCGCGCCGTAGCGCTCCGACTCGTCCTCGTCATGGATGTAATGCCGGGTCTCGCCCTGGCCGGTCTCGCCATAGGTGCGGAAGACCTCCTCGAGCTTTTCGAGTTCGTTGGCGTCATAACTGAAATGGCTGAAGGTATCCTCGCCGGCGGCCTTGTGCGCTTCCAGCTCCGCCTTCATGGCGTCGCGGTCGTAGCGGTGAAACGCATCGCCTTCGATCGACACGGTGGTGATGCCCTCGCGACGGAAGATCTGGTCGAAGGTGCTTTTGACCGTCGTCGTGCCCGCACCTGAGGAGCCGGTCACCGAGATGATCGGATGCTTCTTGGACATTGCGTTTCCTCAAAATCTGCTCTGCGCCTTGCCGGCGCGTTCTGCGTTAGCCGCGGAACAGGCCGCGTGACCCGAAGAGGGCCGAAACTTCCTGGTCGGGCAGGTCGTGATAGGCGACCACCCGGTCGACCTTGTCGGCCGACCCGAAGACGAAGGGGATGCGCGCATGGAGCTTGGACGCGGTCTGGTCCAGGATCCGCTCCGTGCCGTTGGTCGCCTTGCCGCCCGCCTGTTCCACCAGGAAGGCGATCGGGGCGCATTCGTAGACCATGCGCAGCCGGCCGCGTTCGTAGCCCGGACGGTCGTCGCCGGGATAGAGGAACACCCCGCCGCGGCTCAGGATGCGGTGCGTTTCGGCGACCAGAGAGGCGACCCAGCGCATGTTGAAGTTCTTCGCGCGCGGGCCTTCATCGCCCGCCAGGCAATCGTCGATATAGGCGCGGATCGGCTTCGACCAGTGCCGGTAGTTGGACGCGTTGATGGCGAATTCGCTGGCCTGGGTCGAAAAGGTCAGGTGGTCGTTTACCAGCTTGAACACCCGTTCCACCGGATCGAGAACATAATGCAGGACGCCGGAGCCGAACGTGACCATCAGCGCGGTCTGGGGCCCGTAGATGAAATAGCCCCCAGCGACCTGCTCGGACGCCGGGCGCAGAAACGACGTCTCGGCATCCGGATGCGCCTCGAAGATCGAAAAGATCGTGCCGATGGACACGTTGACGTCGATGTTGGAGGAGCCGTCGAGGGGGTCGATCGCCAGGGCAAGCGTTCCGTCCGGATCGATCTCGACCGGATCGTCCTGCTCCTCGGAGGCGTACCAGCGGATGCCGGTGCCTTTCAGGGCGGCGGCGAATGCATCGTCCGCCTGGACGTCGAGGGCCTTCTGGGTGTCGCCGCCCATGTTGCTGCCGACGCTCGCGCCGAGTGCGCCGGCCAGCGGGCCCATGGCGATGGTGCGCGACAGATCGTTGGCCACCCGGCACATCGCGGCGACGGCGGGATAGAGAGCTGCGGGAACATGGTCCGGCGAAAGGAAACTGACATCTTCGGTCATCAAGGCCTCCCGTCCTTGAGCGGTTGCCTTGATTTTCACGATTTTGAATATTAAGAGAATTTAAAAGTTCGGAAAGAGGATTCAGATTTTTTGAATGAGCATTCTAAACGCGATCACATTCAAGCAGTTACGGGCGCTCGATGCCGTTGTAAAAAGTGGCAGTATCAGCCAGTCCGCTGAAATCCTCGGACTGACCCCTCCCGCCGTCCACTCTCAGCTCAAGGTGCTGGAAGAACAATTCGGCTGCGCATTGCTCAACCGGAACCGCAATGGCAGTTTCGAGGCGACGTCTGCGGGTGAAGCGCTTCTGGAGGCCTTCGAGACATCGCTATCCGCGCTGACCAAGGCCGTCGACCGGATCGAGGCCATGAAAAGCGGCCTGGCGGGGCGGGTCGTACTGGGCGTGGTCAGCACCGGAAAATATCTCGCGCCGTCGATGGTGGCCTGCCTGAAGCGGGATTATCCGGATATCGAGGTCGCGCTGCAGGTCGGCAACCGGGACCGGACGATTTCGGACCTTGCGGCGGGCAAGATCGACCTGGCGATCATGGGTCGGCCGCCGCGCCGGCCTGAGGTCATCGCCTACAGCATGGGCGATCATCCGCATGTGCTGATCGCCCAGCCGACCCATCCTCTGGCGCAGGGGCAAAAGGCGAAGGCGCCCGACATCCTGGCGGAGCATTTCATCATGCGCGAACCCGGGTCCGGCACGCGTATCCTGTCCATGCGGTTTCTGGACCAGCTCGGCGAGGGCCAGCCTTTCACCTACACCGAAATGGAATCCAACGAATCCATCAAACAGGCGGTGATTGCGGGCCTCGGCATCGCGCTGATTTCGATGCACACCATCATCGAGGAACTGAAATCCGGGCGGCTCGGCATCATCAAGGCGGAAAAGCTGCCGATCATCCGCCACTGGTTCGTGCTTCACCGGGCCGATCTTCATCCCAACAGCGCCATGGACACGGTGCTCGACTATATCCGCAGCAACGGCCCTCAGTTCCTCGCCGAGGAGGAAATCCGGCAATTGCTGCAGTAATAGCGGCCTCCCGAATGCCTTCCCGGTCATTCCGGCCGGCAGATGTCCCTGCGGGCGATGGCGAGACCGGTCCGCACGAGCAGGAAGACGACGATCCCGACAAGAAGCACGAGCAGCCCGGTGCCGATCAGCCGGTGGCCGCCCGATCCCGTTTCCATGCCATATGCGAAACTGGCGATGGACAGGGCCGCTACGGGGAAGGACAGCGCCCACCAGGAGAGCGCGAAGGGCAGTGCGCGAAATCGCGCGGCCTGGGTCAGAACGATCAGGAAAAAGACATAACCGAGACTGAGCAGGATATGCCCGAAGGCGCCGCCCTCGCCGGTCAGATGCTCCCAGGCGATATAGGAGACCGGCGGCGGCGCGATCAGGATGGTCAGGGTCGGCACGAGGCGGCCCGGCAGCGGATCGTGGAACATCAGCCGGTTCAGCACGAGGGTCAGCAGCACGAGCCAGAACAGCAGACCGGCGGAAAAGAACAGCCAGGAAATTTCGACGTAGCCCAGGGGAACGCCGGCAATCGGCACGAGCACGTTGCCGACCGCGGGAATGAACCAGGCCGGCGACAGATGCGGCGTCTGAAACGGCCGGTGGCCGATCCAGCTACCGATGACCGCGAGCGCCAGCCCGCCCTGCAAGGCAGTTCCCGCAATCCAAAAGACCTGAGCCGCCGGCCGGGAAATCGGCAGGAAGGCCATTGCCAGCAGGATCGTGGAGATCGAGATGGCGGGGAAGAAAGCGACCTTAACCGGGTGATGCCACTCGGCGGTAATGGCCGCGGGCATCCTGATGGCCTTTGCGGCATATCCGAAGGCCACCGCGCCCAGAAGGACACAGGACAAGGCTAGGGCGGCGGAGGACGCGGTGCCGGGAAGCTCCCAGGCCTTGGCCGCCGCACGCAGCGCCAGCGTCAGGCCCAGCATGCCCATGCCGATCGCGAAGAAGGTGACCGGATAGTGCTCGAGACGGGTGATGGCGCCGTCTGTTTCGGCCAGAGCCGGATCGGACATGGGTCTAGGTTCCTTTTTTTGCCGGTGGTCCGCCGCGAACCAGGGATTGCAGGGTGTAGACGAGGATGGCGGTTCCGACGGCGCCGACCGCCGCGATCCCGAGGAGAACGATCACGTCGATCGGACCGCCCATGTCGGACAGGCTCGAATGAGTCATGACCATCACGAACCAGACGGCCGCGACCGCTCCGAACGGCATGGAAAGCTGGGCCAGGAGAAACTTGCGCATCGACATGCTCCGGTCCCGGATCAGCACATAGAGATAGGCGAGCGTCACCACCACCGCGACGGCCACCATGGCCCAGAACAGGAATGGCCCGAAAATCTCCTCGAAAACGGCAATCAGCGTGCCAAGTGTCAGCTCTTTCATGGATGTCTCCTCCTTATTATTCGCGTCGTGAGCCGGAGCATCCCGCGTTCGTGTGAACGCGGGATGCTCCAGGTGTGATCTTTCAACAAGTTGTCCTTCAAGGCCGGTACGGCCCACTCTCCTCCTCAGGACGAGGGTCTGTTGTCAGGACCGATTTATGCCCACACCGAAGCACAACCTGTTGAAGCTCCACATCTAGGCCCGGCCACGCAGCATCGCGTTATAGGTCGCCTTCAGGGCGACTTCCTTCATCAACCAGGAAATCCAGAGTTCCTCGAGCGGCGCAATGATGCCCGGGAAAGACGGGGTCAGGTTGTTGTTGTAGTCGAACTCGACCAGCATCGCCCTGCCGGTCCGGGTGATCAGCGGGCAGGATGTGTAGCCGTTATAGACGGCCGTGCCTTCCTTGCCTTCGATCCGCGCCACCAGGTGGTCCTCCACCACCGGCACCTGCCATTTGACGCTCGCTGCCGTCTTGCCCTTGGGCACGCCGGCCACGTCGCCGACAGCGAAGACATTGTCATAGCGCGCATGGAGCAGGTTGAACTTGTCGACTTCGACCCAGCCCTGGTCGACCCAGGGGCCGGTCTTCCAGGAGAGCGGGCTGTTCTTGACCACATCCGGCGCCCGCATCGGCGGAATAACGTTGGTGAAATCGAAGCCGATTTCCACATTGCCCTCGGGCGTCTGGAACGTTGCGACCTTCCGGCCCGGATCGATCGCGGTCATGACATGGTGGTAGCTGATGTCGAAGCCGCGATCCTCGTAGAGCATGCGCGCCTTCTCGTTGACGATCGGCACCGAGAAGAGCGACCCGGAATGCGCCGCGTAGTGGATCTTCGTCTTGCCCCGCGTTCCCTTCCGACGGGCGTGATCGTCGGTCAGGAAGGTGTATTTGAGCGGCGCGCCGGCGCATTTCATTTCCGTGGCCGGGCGGGTAAACAGGCCGACGCCGCCCTGGTCGGTGAAGGCGTCCATGGCGGCCCAGGTCTTTGCCGCGTATTCCGGACCCGCATAGACCGAGCCGATGCCGTTGGTGCCGATCAGATCCAGGGACATGCCTTCGATCGCCGCGTAATCGAGCTTGAGACCCGTCGCGACGACCAGATAGTCGTAATCGAGGGTCTTGCCGCCAGTGGTCGTGACCTTCCCGGCGTCAGGATCGATTTCGGCAGCGGCTTCCGCAACCCAGTCGACCTCGCGCGGCAGCCAGTCGCCTGTCCGGCTGACGGAATAGCCGGCCGGCTTCAGTCCGGCCGCGATCAGCGTGAAGCCCGGCTGGTAATAGTGATCCTGGCGCGGATCGAGCAGGGTGATCTTTGCGCCGCTCAGGCGGCGGGACAACCGGTTCGCCAGCGCCGTTCCGGCGGCACCTGCCCCGAGAATGAGGATACGGGCCGACGTCTTGACCGGCGCGCTTTCCGCCCGCCCGGAGACCGTCAGCGCCAGTCCGGAAGCCCCCGCCCCGGCAGCCGCCAGGGAAAGGAACCTGCGCCGGTCCAGGCGGATCTCAGCCATGGTGCCGCGCTCCCGCCTCCGGGGACCGCTTCGACGCGGTCTCTCTTGCGAAGCGCAGATTGTCCTGCTGCACCTCCAGCCACATGGCGTTGACCACCGCGAAGATGGCGGCGCCGAACAGGCCCAGCATCCAGGTGAAATACCACATTGTTTTCTCCTCCTTAGTAGACAGTCTCGTTGTTGTTCTTCACGTCTTCTTCCGTCACCTTGCCCCACAGAACCCGGTAGACCCAGGCGGTGTAGGCCAGGATCAGCGGCATGAAGACGACCGTGGAGACCAGCATCACGAACAGGGTCTGCTGCGAGGACGAACTGTCCCAGACCGTCAGCGAGGAACGCGGATCGATCGTCGAGGGCAGGATGAACGGGAACATGGTCAGCCCCACGGTGGAGATCATGCCGAAGATCGCCAGTTTCGACGCCAGCAGCGTGCTGACTTCCCGGCCGGCGCGCAGGCCGAGATAGGTCAGCACGGCGCCGGCAAAGCCGAAGACCGGCGCGATTGCGATCCAGGGCCGCGCGGCATAAGCCGACAGCCAGGAGCCCGACCGGTCGACGTCGGAAAAGAGCGGATTGGATGGACCATCCGTCACGATGGGGCCCATGAGCGCATAGCCATCCAATCCGATTGCCAGCCAAAGACCGGCAAAGGCAAAGCCCGCGATGGCACCGGCGGCGCCATAGCCGCCATAGATGCGGGCGCGTTCTGCAACAGGCCCTTCCGCCTTCAGGGAGAGCCACGCGCCGCCATGCATGACCAGCATGGCAAGCGATGTCAGGCCCGTGAGCAACGCGAAGGGATTGAGCAGACCGAAGAACGATCCTTCGTAAAGGGGCATCAGGTCTTCCGTCAGCCGAAAGGGCACGCCCTGCAGCACGTTGCCGACCGCGATGCCGAAGACCAGGGCGGGAACCGCGCCGCCGATGAAGAGCGCCCAGTCCCAGCCGGCCCGCCAGCGGGCGCCTTCCCGCTTGGAGCGGTACTTGAAGCCGACCGGGCGCAGGATCAGGGCGGCCAGGATCAGGAACATGGCGAAGTAGAATCCGGAGAAGCTGACCGCGTAGAGGGGCGGCCAGGCGGCGAAGATCGCGCCGCCACCCAGGATGAACCACACCTGGTTGCCTTCCCAGACCGGCCCGACGGTGTTGATCACCACGCGGCGCTCGAGATCCGTTCTGGCGACGAAGGGCAGCAGGGCGCCGACCCCCATGTCGAACCCGTCGGTCAGGGCGAAACCGATCAGCAATACGCCGAGCAGCAGCCACCACACGACCCGCAGAAGTTCGAAATCGACAAGCTGATGCAGGATCATGGCAGTTACTCCGCGGGCTGAAGGCCGGTTGCGGCCGGGATATTCCGGTCAGGTTCCGACCCGCCGCCCTGCGGGACGTCGAGATAGGGACCCTTGCGGATGTATTTGATCATCAGGCCCATCTCGATCAGGAAGAGCGTGCTGTAGAGCGCCACGAAACCCGCCAGCGTCAGCGCGATCTGGGTCACGCTCAGATGGGAAACGGAGAGCGCGGTCGGCAGAACGCCGTCCACCGTCCAGGGCTGGCGGCCGAATTCGGCGACGAACCAGCCGAGTTCCGCGGCAAGCCACGGGGCGGGGATCAGGATCACCGCAGCCACCAGGGCCGGGCGCGGGAAGCGCATGCCCCTGAAGCTGGCGACATAGAAGAAGTAGGCCATGGCGCCGATGAAGGCGAAACCGAGACCGACCATGATCCGGAAGGCCCAGAAGAGCGGCCAGACCCTGGGAACGGTGTCCTCCGCAGCCATCTCGATCTGCTCTGCGCTCGCTTCGCGCGGGTCGTCGACATAACGCTTGAGCAGGAGGGCAAAGCCCAGATCTCCGCCATGCTCCTCGAAGCGGGCTTTCACGTCCTCAGAGGCCGCCTCGCCGTCCTTGCGCAGGGTCATCAGCGCGTCATAGGCGACCAGTCCGGAACGGATGCGCTCATTCGCCTGTTCGACCAGTTCGGCGATGCCGGGGATTTCCTGGGTGAGTGACCGGGTTCCGATCAGGCCCATGACATAGGGGATATGGATCGCGTAGTGGGTCTCGCGCGCCTCCTGGTTCGGAAACCCGAAGGCGGTGAAAGCTGCGGGTGCCGGTTCGGTCTCCCACATGGCCTCGATGGCCGCGAGTTTCATCTTCTGGGAATGGGTGACCGAATAGCCGCTTTCATCGCCGAGTACGACGACGGAAAGCGCGGAGGCGAGACCGAAGCTCGCGGCGACCGCGATCGACCGGCGGGCGAGTTCGACATGCCGGTTCTTCAAGAGATACCAGGCGGACACGCCGAGCACGAAGACGGCCGCGGTGACATAGCCGGCCGAGACCGTGTGCACGAACTTGGCCTGCGCGACGCTGTTAAAGACGACGTCGAAGAAGCTGGTCATTTCCATGCGCATCGACATCGGATTGAACTCGGCGCCGACCGGGTTCTGCATCCAGCCGTTGGCGATCAGGATCCACAGCGCGGAAAAGTTCGAGCCCAGGGCGACCAGCCAGGTCACCGTCAGATGCCCGACCCTTGAAAGCCTGTCCCAGCCGAAGAAGAACAGGCCGACGAAGGTCGCCTCGAGGAAGAAGGCCATCAGGCCCTCAATGGCGAGAGGTGCCCCGAAGATGTCGCCGACATAATGGCTGTAATAGCTCCAGTTCATGCCGAACTGGAATTCCATGGTGATGCCCGTAGCGACCCCCAGGACGAAATTGATGCCGAACAGGGTGCCCCAGAACTTGGTCATCTGCCGCCAGACCGGGCGCGATGTCATCACATAGACCGTCTCCATGATGGCGACGAGGATCGACAGCCCGAGGGTGAGCGGGACGAACAGAAAATGGTACATGGCCGTCATCGCAAACTGCAGGCGGGACAGCTCAACCACATCGAGTTCCATCATTCGCTCCACTTAACATTAATCTATGATATATCTTTAAATCGGTGCTATCACAGACGCGATGGGAGCGCCACACAAAAATATTCATATTTTCGAATTTTATTGAATATCCTGCGTTTCTCGGTAAAAAATACGTTATTTCAAGGTGATTTGCGGCATTCGAACCACAAGAGGCAACCCTTGAGCGAAAACGGGTAGGGAACCACAATCCTGAGGACGCAGCTTCGGAATGTCTGGCTTTTTCTAATTTCAGCCGCTAAAAGATATATCTCAATTCTTTCTTATCGAGACGAGTATTGCCCATGCGTCTGACGACACGCACCAATCTGGCCATGCGGGTTCTGATGTTCTGCGCGGTTCACAAGGATCAAGTGGTGAAAAAGGCGGATATCGCCCAGGCCTGCCGGGCGAAGGAGACGCACATAGCCCAGGTGGTCAACTTGCTGGCGCAAAAGGGCTATCTCACGACGACCCGCGGCCGCGGTGGCGGAATCGAACTGGCGCGCGAGGCTGAGGCCATCAATGTCGGCGAGGTGATCCGCGCGTTCGAATCCCCCATCGCCTTTGCGGAATGTTTCCACGGTGCGGAAAACACCTGCCCGCTGGTGCCGGCCTGCCGCCTGAAATCCGCACTTTCGGCAGCCCTCGGCGCCTTTTACGGCACGCTCGACAGCCTGACGCTCGAAGATCTTGTCCACGGCAACGAACCGCTGAAGGCCCTGCTCCTCGATCCGCCGGAGGACCGTTTCGCGGCTTGAGATTTGAAAGAGGCGGCCGGCGCGTCAATCGCCGATCACATCGCCCGATATGACGTCCACGACCGACCGGGTGACCGTCACCGCAAGGCCGGGGGTGGATACCAGGGACCGCACGGTCAGAAGGTCGCCGTCGCGGATGATGACCGCCGTGGAGCCTTCCGAGGCGCCGATCGGGTACTGGCTGATCCAACCGACCGCGGGAGAAACCTCAAGCGCGGTCACGATGCAGGACGGTTCCCTGGCCTGGCACTGCTCCTGCAAACGGGAAATCGGCGTTGCTCCGGACCGGACCCGCTCCTCGGTGCCGTCGTTCTGGCGGCCGACCAGAATATCGATCATCGGACCGCCCTCGCACTGGGGACATGTGAGCGTCAGGCGCTCGGGGGATGCACGGTAGATGTAACCGTCTCCCAGAGCCGCGGCCGTCCGGTCGGCAATCTGCGACAGGTCATGAACCGCAAAACCGTCGGCCCGTGCCTCCAGGGCCATGAGCGCGGCAATTGCCGCAGCACCGATCACCGCCATGCGGTGGCGGATCGGGCGGGCTGGGCAGGGGAAATCGAACAACACGTGTTTCATCCTCGAAAAAGGTTCCGAATTCCGGCCGGAAAAACCTTTGAAAATCTGCAAACCGAGACCACGCGGCAAAGCCTGCGCATTTCACGTCCGAACGCTAGCAACGATGCGTGACCGTAAATTGACGCCGCCGCCGATACCCGGTTACGTCGGATCGACGCCGGCCTTTCCGTGTCTTCGAACTTGAAGGAGATATCTTGCCAACCGGCGGCACCGTTTCCGGTGCTCGCGGCGGGAAGATTCTTTGCCGGGACATATGCACCAAATGCATCATCGAGCTGCAGTAAAATGCATTGGACAGCATAAGGATGCGCTGTTTTCATCTGAAGGGAGCCACGTGAAACCGCGCAATACAGGAGCTGACCATGATCAGATCGATTTCCAAAACATTCATCCAAGCCGGCCTGGCCCTTGCGATCCTGGCCGGTCCCGCAGCAGCAGAATTCCCAGACAAGGAAGTCACCATCACCGTCGGCTTCGGCCCGGGCGGCGGTGTCGACACCATAACCCGCGCCGCCTCCGACGCGCTGTCGGCCTCGCTCGGCCAGCCTGTCGTGGTCGAAAACCAGCCCGGTGCCGGTGGCGGCCTGGCGCTGACCGCGCTCAAGGCCAAGCCGGCCGACGGCTACAACCTGGCCGCGGCGCTTTCCACGACCGTTTCCTTCGACCCGCACGCCGCCAATGTCAGCTTCGGCATCGACGACTTCGAATATATCGGCGCCTTCGGCGTTTTCCCGGAAGCGCTCGTCGCCCTGCCGTCGCGCGGCTGGAAGGACTTCTCCGACGTGATCGCGGCGGCAAAGGAGGCCCCCGACGGCCTGACCTATGCGTCGACGACCTCCCTCGACCGGGTGGTGATGAAATCCATTTCCGAAAAGGAAGGCATCACGCTGAAACCGGTTCCGACCAAGGGCGGCGCGGAAGCCGTGGCCGAGGTTCTCGGCGGGCATGTGGACTTCGCCTACAGCTCCGGCACCTATTATGCCCAGGCCGTGGCCGGAGAACTGATGGTGCTCGCGGGTCTCGGCACGGACCCGGTTCCCGGTTTCGAGGCGGCACCGACCCTGGAAAGCCTCGGATACGATATCTCCAGCGTGAACATGGTGATCTACGTGGCTCCCGCCGGCATTCCGGAAGAGGCCAAAGCGAAGCTTGTCGCGGCCTTTGAGGCGGCCGCCAAGTCCCAGGCCGTTCTCGATGTGCTTGCCAAGCGCAACATGGGCAGCTTTATTCTTACCGGAGCGGACTTCGACGCGCAGATCCGCGCGCAGAGCGATCAGTTCAAAGCGGCAACGGAATAAATGAGCCGGCCTTCCACAAAACAGAACGGGCCGCGTCACAGGATGCGGCCCTTCGCCGAATTTGCGGTTGTTTTCGGCGCTAGCCTGGCGCTGCTCTTCATCGTCATTCCAGCAGGCACGGTCGAGACCGACAATTTCGGGCTTTCGCCGCGCATGCTGCCGATCGTCACTGCTACCGTCATCGGCGCGATGTCCCTTCTCACGCTCGTATTCGACCTGCTGCGCGCCGCACCGAACGAGGAGCGTCCCGCCGGCGGCCTGCGCGGCGTGATCCTGCTCGCGGCCGCAGCTCTTGCCGGCACCGTCCTGGTTGATCGGGCGGGGCTCGCGATCGGCGGAACGGCGCTCGTCCTGCTGTCCTCCCTGGCCGTCGGCGAACGGCGGCCTCTCGCGCTTGCAGGCATGGGCGCCGGCGGGCTGCTCCTCCTTCTTCTCGTCGACTGGTCGGGGCTCTAGAACCTTTCATGGATATGTTTCTTCAAGGAGCCGGTGACGCATTGACCCTGTCGTCGATCGTTTCGGTAATCGGCGGGATTCTGCTCGGATATATGGTGGGTGTGCTGCCCGGGCTAAGCCGCCCCGCCGCCCTTTCGGTCGCCGTCCCGCTCACCTATTCGATGACGCCGATCGGCGCCATCGCCTTCCTGGTCGGCGTCACCAAGGCAAGTGCTGCGGGCGGGGCGACAGGCGCCATTCTGCTCAACACGCCCGGCGAGCCCAGTTCGACCGCCACCACCTTCGACGGCTATCCGCTGGCACGGAAAGGCGAGGCGACCCGCGCGCTTAAAACCGCCCTTTATGCCTCCGTGTTCGGCGACATGGTGGCGACGCTGGTGCTCATTCTGCTCGCCGCGTCGCTGGCGCGCTTCGCCCTCAAGATGGGGCCGGTCGAGATGACCGCCGTGATGATCTTCGCACTGAGTTTCATCGCCGCCCTGTCTGGTTCCTCCCTCTCGCGCGGGATCATTTCGGGCGTTCTCGGCCTGTTTCTGGCGACCGTCGGGCTCGATCCAGAAAGCGCCACACCGCGCATGACATTCGGTTTCATCGAACTTTTCGACGGCATCCCGCTGATTGCCGCAACCGTGGGCATGCTTGCCTTCACCGAGATGCTGGTTCAGGTGCAGGCGCTTTTCGCGGCGACGGAAAAGACTTCCACGGCATCGGGATTCGCTCCGGAAAGGGACAGGAATCTTCGCTTCGCCGATATCAGACGGATCATTCCGGTCACCTTGCGCGCCACCGGCATCGGTATCGGCGCGGGCATCATACCCGGTCTCGGCCCCACCATCGGCGCCCTCCTTTCCTACGCCGTCAACAAGCGGCTCGCTGGGCCGGACGATGCCTATGGCGAGGGCGACCTGAAGGGGGTGGCAGCCTCGGAAGCTGCCGACAACGCGGTCCTGCCGGCCAGCCTCATTCCCCTCTTCGCCATCGGCCTTCCGGGCAGCGTGTCGGCGGCCATCCTCGTTTCCGCCTTCATGCTGCACGGCGTTCAGCCGGGCCCGCTCGTCTTCGAGCAGCATCCGAGGCTGATCTACGGCATCTACGTCTCGATGATCGTCGCCAGCCTCGCCATGCTCGCCGTCGGGCGGCTGGGCCTGACCCTTTTCGCGCGCGTTACCCTCGTGCCGCCGCGCCTGATCATCCCCTTCGTCGTGCTGTTTTGCGTGATCGGCACCTATCTGGAGCGCGACACCGCATTTTCCGTGTTCGCCATGCTGGCCCTGGGTTTCCTGGGCTTCCTGATGCAGCGTTTCGGTTATTCGGTGGTGACTTTCCTGATCGGCTTCGTGATCGGGCCGCTGTTCGAACTGTCGCTGCGCCAGGCGCTGATCGTCACCAACCACTCGCCTCTCGCCGTCTTCAGCCACCCGATCGCCGTGGCTTTTCTGGCCGCCTCGATTGTCGCGGTCGCGCTGTTTCTCAGGCCGAAGCGGCGCTAGATCGTGTCAGGACTTGAGCTGCTCGCCCGCCACTTCCTTGAGGACTGTCAGGAAGTGGGAAATGTTCACGGGCCGGTAGCGGTTGGGGTTCCAGAGCGCAGAGACTTCCGCCGAGGTCTGGCAGCTGCCGGAGACGATCGGAACGGCGTTGCGCATCGCCGTCACGTCCCGCGCAGAGGACGACACGATGGCAATGCCATGACCGTCCTGGGCAAGCGCTGCCAGCGTCTGGGTGCTGTCGCTTTCCAGCAGGATGCGCGGGCGCACACCGTGAGCCAGGGCGACCTGCTCGTAAAGGTGGCGGGTCAGGAAGCCGCGCTTCATCACCATCAGCGGCTCGTCCGCAATGGCATCGATCGTGATCGTGCGCTTCTTCCGCCCGGGATGATCCGGCGGCAGGACCGCCAGAAGCTGCGCGCTGAACAGCGGGTGCCCGACGAGGATGTTGCTGATCCCCAGATTGGCGATCGCCATGTGGACCGCACCATGCTCGACCATCTCGATCAGCGCGTCGTTGTGGCCTTCGCTGACGATCAGGCTGACACGTGGATAGGAGGCACGGAAGCGGGCCATCGCCGGGGAAAGCAGCCAGGTGATCGTCTGGGGCGAGGCGCCGATGCGCAGCGTGCCGCTGTGTTCGTGCTCGCTCCGCCCCGTGTGCTGCATCATGTCCTGGGCGCGTTCGATCAGTTCCGCCGCCTGGGCCGCGAGATCCGCGCCTTCCGCCGTCAACACGAGCCGCTTGCCGACGCGGTCGAACAGATCCACACCGAGTTTACGCTCCAGGGCCTGTATCTGGCGCGACAACGCCGGCTGGCTGAGATTGACCGCATGCGCCGCGCTCGAAATGTTGAGCCGTTCCGCCACGACCACGAAATTGCGCAATTCCCTCAGCTCCAGCATCCCGTTCGCCCCTATATGCGCTTCACGCATAACAAGCCTCAGCATAAATGCATTGGACACACAACGGCAATCTGCCGACGATGCCGCAAAAATGGTCTTATCAATGAAAATTTCGATAGATGCGGATATGGGCGAAAGCTTCGGCCCCTACAAACTGGGCGATGACGAAGCGGTCATGCCTCACATCAGTTCGGCCAACATCGCCTGCGGCATGCATGCGGGCGATCCGGCGGTCATGTACCGCACGATCGGCCTGGCCCTGCGGCACGGCGTCAGCGTCGGCGCCCATCCCGGTTTCAACGACTTGCAGGGTTTCGGCCGCAGGCCGATGGCGATGGACCTCAGCGAGATCGAATATCTCGTCACCTACCAGATCGGCGCGCTCCAGGCGCTTTCGGCGAGCTGCGGCGCCCGTGTCGACTATGTGAAACCCCACGGCGCGCTCAACAACATCGCCCATGAGAACGGTGACGTCGCCGACGCCATAGCCCGGGGAATCCGGGCGGCGGGCCGCGATCTCGTCTTCGTCGCCAACTGCCTGTCGGAAATGACCCGGGCCGCCAGAGAGGCCGGCCTGCCCGTCGCCCATGAGGCCTATGCCGACCGCCAGTACACACCCGACGGACGGTTGATGCCGCGCAGCGTCGCGTCCGCCGTCATCCGGGACCCGGAGCTTTCGGCGCGGCGGGCCCTTGTCATGGCGCAGGAGCAGTGCCTGGTGGCAAGCGACGGAAGCAGGATTTCGACCCCGATAGACACTTTCTGCATCCATGCGGACGAGCCCACCGCCGCCGCCGTCGCCAGGGAAGTTCGCGCCGCGTTCGAAACCGCCGGCCTGACAATCGCCCCGGTGACGGGGAATGGCCTTTCCGTCAGTTAAAGCACCCAGGTCGAGATCGGCGGGAAGAACAGCAGGATCGCGAGCACGAGGAGCTGCAGCGCGATGAAGGGCAGCAGCGACGTGTAGATGTGCTTGAGGGTGATATCGGGCGGGGCGACGCTCTTCAGGTAGAAGGCAGCCGGGCCGAACGGCGGGGTCAGGTAGGAAACCTGCATATTGACCGCAAACAGGATGCCGAACCAGATCGGATCGTAGCCAAGCTGCGTGATGATCGGCACGAAGATCGGCAGGGTCAACAGGGCGATGCCGATCCAGTCGAGGAACATGCCGAGCACGATCAGGATCAGCATCATGACGATGACGATGACGACCGGCGCCGCCTCGAGGCCCAGAATGGCGGCCGAGACGAAGCGGTTGCCGCCCATCAGATTGTAGACGCCGACCAGCACGGCGGCGGCGATGCCGATCCAGATGATCATGCCGCAGGTTTCCAGCGTGTGGTTCAGGCTGTCCTGCAGCATCCTGTAATTCAGCTCGCCCCGGATGAGCGCGATGATCAGCACCGATGACACGCCGAGCGCGGCCGCTTCGGTGATGGAGGCGACGCCGCCATAGATCGAGCCGAGCACGGCGACAACGATGAAGGCTGGCGCGATCAGCGATATCAGCGCGCTGACGACGGTTTCCTGCGCGCGCTCCTCCTCAGACATGGGCGGGCCCAGGTCCGGATTGCGCCAGCAGCGCACCAGCACATAGGCGACATAACAGCCGAGCAGAATGAGGGCCGGCGTGATCGCAGCCACGAAGAGATCCGCGATGGAGACGCTGGCGACCAGGCCGTAGATGATGAGCACGATGGAGGGCGGCATCATGGTGCCGAGCGAGCCGCCGGCGCAGACCACGCCGATGGAGAGATCCCGGTCGTAGCCGAGCCTCAGCATCTGCGGCAGCGCCAGGATGCCGAGCAGCACGATCTCGCCGCCGATGACGCCGGACATGGCGGCCATCAGGATCGCCACGATCAGGGTCTGGACCGCGACGCCGCCGGGCAGGCGCCCGGCCAGCACCCGCATGCCGTTGAACAGATCCCTGGCGATGCCCGACCTGTCGAGCAGGGCCGCCATCAGGATGAACATGGGGATCGCGACCAGGGAATATTCGGTGATGAAGCCGAAGATGCGCGACGTCACGAGCGGCAGGGCATTGCCGCCGAACCAGCCGAAGGTGAAGACGAGGGCGACCAGTCCGGTAACCCAGGCGAGCGGCTGCCCGGTGATGAGCAGCAGGAAGATGCTGCCGACGAGAAGATAGGTGCCGTATTCGATGCCGAGCGCGTTCAGGCCCATGTCAGTTACCCCCTTCCTGCGAGACGTCGCGGCGGATGGCCTGAACGAGATGCAGGAACGTCTGGATGAACATCAGGCAGACGCAGAAGAGGATGATGATCTTCAAGAGCGCCGGTGTGGGCGGGTTCCACGCGGTGCCCGTCCCTTCCAGGTGAATGTCGCCGGAGGGCGTGTGCGTTGCCTTCCAGGCCATGGTGTAGCCCGCATAACCGAGGCCGGCGAAGAAGATCATCGCGACGACGGAATTGAAGATGTCGAGCCAGCGGCGGACCTTCAGCGACACGGTGTCGTAGATCATGCGCACGCGGATGTGCTTGTCGCGCGCCAGCGCGATCGGCCCGCCGACCAGAAAGATCGCCGCGATCAGGAACGTGGTTGTCTCGTGCGCCCAGAAGGTGGGACTGTCGAAGACATAGCGCGACACGACCTCGAAGACGCTGACCGCGAAAGCCAGGAAGATCGCCCAGGACAGCACCGTGGAAGATGCCGCAACGGCCCTGTCGAGACCTGTGCGGATGTCTTCGGCTTCATGTTGGATGTCGACGTCAGGATCTTCGGACATGACTTGTCCTTCCGGGGCAACAGGCAGGGTCTTGAAGGTGTTAAAAAGTGCGGTCAGGCCCGCGCCCGGTGGAATGAACCCCGGGCGCGGACCGGTCAAACGCCGGAACCGGCGGATATCAGAGCTGGTTGCGCCCCTTCAGATAGGCGACCACGGCATCGTAATAGCGCTGGGTCATGTCGTTCTTGCCGGCCCAGGTCTCCCATTCCTCCTGCGCGATGCGGCGGAACTTGGCGCGCTCGTCGCCCGACCAGTTGATGATCTCGATTTCCGGATTCGCCTTCGCGGTGGCGACAGCCTCCGCATCGAGCTTACGCACGGAATAGACGTGATCGAAGATGAACTTGTCGACGGAGGCGTTCAAAATCGCCTTCAGGTCGTCCGGCAATTCGTCCCAGATCGACTTGGTCATGGAGATGTCGATCAGCGGCAGGGAGTGAAAACCCGGATAGAGCGGGTAATGGGCGATGTCGTTCATGCCCTGGGCCTGGTTGGTGGCAAACACCGTATAGTCGGCGGCATCGACCACACCCTTGTCGAGGGCCGTGAAGACTTCGGAACCGGGCAGCGCGACAGGCGCGGCGCCCGCCTTGGAGAAGATCTCGTAGACCATGCCTTCCGGCGCGCGCAGCTTGACGCCCTTCAGGTCCTCGACCGAACGGATCGGCACGCTGGAGACGAAGGCCTCCGGCTCGGTGGCCGCGGCGCCGATGAAATGCACGCCGTAGGGCTCGACCAGTTCGGCATAAAGCTCATGTCCGCCGCCGGACTGCATGAAGCCGAGCAGTTCGAACGGATCGCTCCAGGCGCCGACCAGATTGCCCATCATGGCGAAGGCCGGGTCCTTGCCGGCGAAATAGCTCGGGTCGGTCAAATGCCCCTGGAGGATGCCGGTGCCCACCGCGTCGAGCGTATCGGTATGCGGCACCACCGCGCCGATCGGCAGGATCTCGATCTCGATCCGTCCGCCGGACATTTCCTTGACGCTTTCCGCCCATTTCTGCTTGTTGACGAAACCGGGCTCGCCGGCCGTTTCCGATGTCTGGAATGTCCAGTTGTAGTCGGCAGCGACAGCCGCGCCCGACAGCATGGCGGCCGACGCTGTAATCATGGCCGCACTCAATAATTTCCTGAGCATATTCAGTTCCTCCCAGTAATACTAATCGATTTAACCGGAACATCCTTGCATTCACTCGAACGCGGATGAGATGCCCTAGCATTTTTGAAATCGACCAACTTCCGAACATTCAATCGATTCGATCGAATGTCCGATGATCTGGCCCGCGCGCACTGCCTGCGAAGTGCCTCCGGCAGACCGGATTGCCAATTGGGCACGGATGGCGGCTCCGATCAATGTCTCTTGACCCTGAAGTTTCGGGGCGTTTTGGCGGCTGGTTTGAACTGAGGCAATCATTGCCGTTCGAAACCTCAGGATTTCCGCCATTCTCGGGGAGTATCCGCTGCCGTTAACCTCACCACATACCCAACTAAAGTCTAATCATTTCCGACATTGTTATTTTGGCACCCGTCCCGGCAAGAGGCGGGACAAGGGTTCGGCCGGGCGGTGAGATGTGTGACAGACGCCCAGGGTGTTGCGCTGCCGCATCACCGGCATCCGGGCCATTCGCGGCATATGCCTGGGCTGCGATTTGACGCTCATCGGCAATCGGTATCTGCCCAGATTCCAGCGGCGTCATTGGTGCCGGAACCAAAAAAGCAACCCCGCGATTTCGCAGCCTGCGGCCCGTCAGGCGACATGGGCGGCGACAGCCGGATCCGCTCCTCCGTCCTGATCCATAACGAGCCGGATCGTATCTCCCATGGAGGCATGATCGTGCATACTCGCCCCCTCACGCCCGTCATGCGAAGCGCCAGCACCGTCGAGATCGATCTCGCCGCCTTTTCCGCCGCCGACAGCCCGGGTTGCGAGGATAACCCCATTCTCATTGGCGGCAGGAGCAAATGCGCCGTCCAGGAGCGTGCCCAAGTCGATATTGCTGCCGTCATCGTCAAAGGCGTCATCCATGACGATGCCCGCCTTTTCCCGGAACGGCAGTACGCAAGCGTCCCCCGCGCAGTTGCCGGCGAGCGGACCGATACCGAAAGCACTTGCGACGATGTCGTCGCCATCGGTCATGACGCGCGCTTCGTCATCTTCGTTGCCTTTGACAGCGAAGGGCGTGACGTCCCCTGTGTCCTCCACGGAAGCCAGAAGGAGGTTTGGACCGGTGCCTGCCGCAAGCTCGGCGGGCTGATCATCCGTGTCTTCGGCGACTTCTTCGCCATCGTTCTGGGCGCCGAAAGCGACACCCGCATATGATCCCGTGCCGCCATCAGAGGACGTATATGTGCCTTCGGCGAAGACTGTATTGCCGTCGACCGTCCGGATGTCGACGGTGGCAGCCTGAAGGCTCACGGATTCGATGCCGTGTTCGGATATACTAAAAAGCTCTCCGTCCTGAGTGATGCCGTCGGTATTGGCGTCCTGCCAGACCACAATCCGGTCGAAAGCCGTGTCCCGGGCATCGATCACGCCGTCGTTGTTGTCATCGAGCGATGCCAGAGCCTCGAGCGAATCCGCATAGGACCCGCCGTTGAAGACTTCGGAGAAAAGCTCCGATCCGTCTTCGATTGCCCCGGACCCGTCGAGATCCATCGCGAGCAAACCGTCTTCCGGACCGATCCAGCCGATTTGGTCGGGGGTTCCGTCCGCGTCGATATCGAAGGCGGCCGAAGCCGAGAGATCGACACCGTCGCCATTCAGGTCGAGGACGATGGGATCCCCTCCGGGCGCTTCAAGCGACACCTGAAGCTCGTAGGTTCCGTTGTTGTTGAACCGCTGCCCCCCTCTCGGATGATAGCGGCCCACCACTATGTAATAGGTTCCTGCGTCCAAGGTCGTCGACAGGTAGGAGTCATAGTCGCTGACGCTCCCGCCGCCACCCATGCCGGCGCCGGCATCGTCGTTGGCGTCGATTATCTCACCGCTTCCGTCCAGCAGATAAAGGTAGGAGTCGAAACTGATCCCGGACGCTGCAGCGTAATCGATGTCAAGAACCAGCCGGGTTCCGTCTTCCGCGATGTCGATCCGGTAATACTCGTATTCTCCGGGCGTACCAAATGCGGAAACCGTCACCGAGGGCATCGTTTCCGAATTGCCGATATCCGGGTCCAGGGACTTGGTGAAATCCAGCCCGGTCAGGTCAAAAGCCGTCGAAAGCCTGTCCCCCGCAGCGCTTCCTATGAAATAGGTCGGCGCGATCTCGTCCACATCGTCCGCTCCGTGGACCGTCACCGTAACCTGTTTTCCGGTTCCGTCCTGGGTGTAGACGGTGAACGTGTCGGTGAGCGTTTCGCCGGCCTTCAGGGCCTGGACGGCCGGATCGTCATTGTCCAGGCTGTAGATCCATTGCCCGTCGGCGGTCAGGGAGAACGTGCCATAGCCACCGTCGCTTGCCGCG